>Ga0123355_10001777_pt1 | contig 30198 bp, 18 predicted proteins | sample TergutEmb28metaG_3_FD_89872 | JGI IMG/M metagenome (GOLD analysis project Ga0123355, IMG submission 89872) | Embiratermes neotenicus P1 segment gut microbial communities from Petit-Saut dam, French Guiana - Emb289 P1 | ecosystem: Host-associated > Arthropoda: Insects > Digestive system > Gut ... | reverse complement strand
CTCAATAAAATATTCGTAATATGCAGGAGTATACCCGCTAAAGACTTGAATTTAGTAATTCAAATTTTGGCATCGGTTCATAGGCATTCAGATTATAAAAGCTCAGAATAATCACGTTTTTTGGTATTTTAAAAAGGCTGCTGCGCAACCATTAAAACAGTGCGCAACAGCCTTTTACTTTTAATTTCTTACAACTCTATTCTGTTTCATTTTCTATCAATGGTGCGTAAGAATTCTTCTTTTTCCGCTTTATGACATAAACGGAACCGGCAGCAACTACGCCCAACAAAGGTATTGCAAGAAGTAATTGTGGGTTAAAGCCTTGATTTTGGTTTGCACCACTAACAAGAGGTACCACTACAGCAAAATGACTAAAGCTTGACGGTTGAACAAAGATCGTGCCTCTGCTGCCTCTTCTAATGGTATGCAGTGGATTTGGCAATTCGTTTTCGTTTGGAACATGCCATATCCTTACAATAGCGTCTCTATAACTATCTTGCAACGGAATACCAATCCTTACGCTTCCTTCATCAAAACCATTGCTGATCCGCCGTGTTACACCATTTTCTTCTACATAGATATGAATTTCATAAAGGTCAACCACCTGCACATCTACAACTTCAGATCCATTTGCGTTCAAATTTGCACGAACTACCCTATCTCGAATACCAATAAAGGCATCGTGATCCCTATCCAGTCTTACTACTTCCAACCAAACGCCTTCCGGCAGGATAGGATCTTCCCATTCTTCTGTAACCCTCATACGTAACTGAACGTCAGTTTCAAGATGGGTATAGACAAGAACAAAATCCATGTCATCATCAAAGTCTAGCATTTCATCTTCATCGTCATCGCCCACAAAATTAATCCTAATGTGCTGACGTTGATTTTCGCTTGGATCCATATCAGGGGCTACTGCAAACATATTTAACGTTACAGACCGATGTACCGAAAACGGGCCTTCGTATCTAATCCACTCCGGCGAACCATGCGGCGGTGACATCCCATTGGAAGTATAGTAGATTGCAGCATCCGGTGTAGAGCTTGAAAGTGATATCATTACCCCTTGCCGTCTGTCTACGTTATTAATCTCACTGCCTATAGCAACATAATGGTTGGTTATACCATCGTTTAATATTTGCATTGCTAAAGGAGGCGCAGTTTGGTTAGACATATGATATACAAAAACTCTTTCCTCGCTATCTTCCAAACCTTCTGCACGAGTAAAGGCTGTAACTCTTATTTCTGTACCCGGGTCGCCTTGCAGTACAAACGGTCCGGTGTAAGTTTGCAAACTGCCTGTAGTTCTTAGACCATTTAGAGTATTGTCAACTCTGTAATATACAACCCCATTAGGCACGCTAAAGGCCAAGCGGGTTCCTTGTGTAACACGTGTTCCATCCAAAATACTTGGATTTGGAGGATGCGCCCTTGCAGATATCGTGTAGTAGAACATCATAGGCATAGATTCTATGGAACCGGATACTGCCTGAGCACGAATTATGAAGGTTTCACCGGGGCTACCGGTAACTTGCACCCTTCCGCCGGATGATATTCTTCTGGCATTGCTACCAAGATCTGCATCCCTTACAGCATATCTTATTTCTGCACCGGTAATTTGAGTTGCCAAAGTAACCCAACTGCCTGCATGTACATCTGAACCCGAAGGAGGATGCGCCACTACCGCGGCATTAATATCCAAAACAGAATACGTAAAGGAAACAATTTCACTTGGCGTTTGCCCTGTCATGTGAGCAAAAGCCGATATACTTATACTTTGACCCGCTTCTGCATCAAGTGCAATGGTTGATCCGTGCATCCGCGATGGATTTTCCGGGTTAGTCGGATCTGACCCATCCTTAGTATACGTGATACTTGCGCCTTCTGTTGTTGTAAGTTCAAGCATGGTACCCCTTGGCACAATTGAACCACTTGGGATAGAAGGCACCGGAGCCATTAGCTGATCTGCCACAGTATATGAGAATGTCGTTACTCTGCTAAATTCGCCTTCTCTTGCAGCAACAGCACGAATATGAATGTCGGACTCTATTATAATAGGCAAACCAAACACTTGACTTTCACCGGGAACCGGGTCTGTTAATTCTTCATATACAGCCGCTGTTTCAAAGTAAATTGTAGCATAGTTTGTTGCAGTGGAGAGTGTTACTTCTGTACCACGTACAACTGTCCTGCTGCTTGGGTTAGCTTGAACCGGATGGACTGACGCCGGAAGCCTATAGGTAAAGGTAGCAATATCGCTGTCATAAAGCCCTTCAGCAACAGCTATGGCGTTTAATATAAAGAACTCGCCTTCCCAATCCTCCGGTACTGTAACAATTTGGCTTGTATCCAGTTGGTTAGTACCCTCAGCCGGTTGGAAGTTTCCTTCGCTTCCACCTTCTACTACAGGTATACCTTCCAATGAATAGAATATTGTTGCCGTTACTGTAGGACTACGTAATCTTATTGAAGCCCCTCTTTGTATTATAGTAGGCTCCCCGTCGCCAGTCTCCGGCGAAGCTATTGGGGCAGCTACAGTATTCATATTTTCTATCTGGTAAGTGAAAATAACTATATCACTTTCTCGCATACCCGGAACCCTAGCCTGAGCATGTATCCTAAAAGTGGAACCTGTAATACCTTCTACCAAGATTCCATCATTTGGGAAAGCACGATCCGGCATACCCGTATGACTGTAGTAAATAACAGCATCCGGTGTATCAGATTGAAGGAATATATGGCTACCTAAAGCTACTAATGCAATTTCCTCCACCTCCGGCGTAGTTTGCGGCCAGGCTGTAGGAGGCTGTACCACATTTAAATCTGCAATTTGGTAGGTAAATATAACTACATCGCTTTCTCGCATACCCGGAGCTGTCGCACGAGCATGTATCCTAAAAGTGGAACCCGGAGTGCCTTCTACAGGAATGCCTCCCGTAGGGAAATTTCGGTTAGGTACACCGGCTCTACTATATTGAATGGTAGCATTTGGCGTTTCGGTTTGCAGGACTATATAGCTACCTAATGGCACCACAGCAGTATTTTCCGGAGTAGTACGAGGCCACGCCGTTGGTGGGATAACTACATTTAGCTCAGCAATTTGGTAAGTAAAGATAACAGTATTACTTGTTTGCATACCCGGGGCTGTAGCCTCAGCATGTATTCTAAAAGTAGTGCCCGGAGTTCCTTCTACAAGGATACCACCTTCCGGAAAATGTCGGTTGGGGGTGCCGGTTCTACTGTAATGGATAGTAGCATTTGGCGTTTCAGATTGTAAAAATATGCGACTACCTAAAGGCACTATAGTAGTTTCTTCCGGCGTGGTTTGAGGCCAAGCAGTAGGTGGTTGTACTACTTGTAAATCTTCAATTTGGAATGTAAATAAAGCAATATCAGAATCAATCATATCATCAGCTACTGCAAGGGTTCTGATGTTAAAATGACTACCCGGAGCACCGATTACTTCAACAGTACCACTATTTGATTCTATGCGGTTAGTGCCCATTCTACCGGGAACGGGAATGCCGATAGTGGAATAGTATATATACGCTGATCCTGTTGGTGTACGTAAAGTTACTAAACTGTTATTAGGTATCACACGAGGGACTCCATCATCCGTTGTAGGAGATGCTATAGGAGTAGCCACTTGCCGAGCTTCTATATTGTAAGCAAAATTTACAATTTCACTACTACGTAAATTTTGATCAGTAGGGGCAGCAATAGCCATAGCACTAATGTTGACCATATCCCCAAGAGCACCTTCTATAGTTATAGCTGTAGCACTGTCGTATATCCTGGTTACTGTAGTTGCAGCATTGTTGTTAACATGTACAAGCCGCCCATCTTGATCAAATTCTACATGCCTGGGATCCGGGTGCCCTGCCAAACTGTAAATAATCGGCAAGCCATTTGGGCTTTGTAGCGTTACGGTGTTGCCCCTTTGAATGTATGGAATATTATCAGGTGACGTTACAGGCCAGGATGTAGGAGGCGCAGCAGTAACTTGATCTTCAATCCTAAAAATAAAAGTTACAGTTTCACTATCTTCAAGTATAGGCTCGCCTGTAATCACGTCACCTACCCTATAGAATGCCATAGCAGTAAGTGTAAATGAATCTCCCGGGCGTCCTACAGCACGAATATCTGAAAGATTACCTCTATATAATTCGTTAGCTTCACCATTGGTACCAAACATAATCTGTGCGTTTGCATTAGCAGCAAATAAAGATATCCGTGTATCGTGAGCTACTACTGTATGCTCGCCGTCAGCAGCAGTACCTGTTGCCGGAAAAACGTTTGGAGGCAATACTCTGTCTAAATTGCGGACATAATAATTGAAACGCGCAATTTGACTTCGTTCCCAGCCGGGAGCTACAACTACAGCATTAATGTTTATCCTGCCATTTTCACCACCGCCACGTCCTGAAATGCCATCAGTATGAGAATATTCACGTGTATATGGACAATCAACGGGATAGATAATGTATCTAATAGTAGAATAGCACCATCTGATCCGAGGATCTAAGCCGGTATTTTTAGTATAGAATATACGAGCGTAATCAGGTGCTCCTTCACTTATTAAATAGACTACATAATCAAAAGGTAACGTTGCTCTTTCACTACCCAGCATATCTTCAGGTATGGCTCTTGGTGTAGGAAGTTGATTGTAGAACCTATATATGAAGGTATTTTCAACAATTGGATAAGCAGCGTGCCTTAGTGAATTTGGCGGAACAATCATTTCTGTCTCTACTCTGATGTTATGGCTTGGGGTTCCCTGTAGCGTTATTGTATTTGGAAGAGGTACATTGCTTGCTGGGAATTCGCTTGCGGCAATAAATGAATATCTGCTATTAGCAGGATTAAAATGCCATATTTCCGGTAAAGGAAATTGCATTGTCCCGGACGATTGAAGTATCTGTCCACCTTCAGCAGTATCGTATACCCTATAACGAAGTTCAGGCATAGTCATCCTTATATTTATTTCACTAAGGGGTTCATGTACAATAATAATTGGACGGTAGTTGTCAAGATTACCCCTTACTGCTTCAAAAGTACGTAATTGAGCTAAAGTATATCCGGTAAAATTAACCGGACGCACAGTATCTCTGTGTACATAATATACACGATTTGCCCATACATAGTCATCTGCATGAAGGAAAAAAGATAATGGATATCCTGTAGGTATTCTGCTATTTGTAGGGCTTGAAGGAATAGGCGGCTGAGGGCTAAATTTCGTATTTAATACTACTTCACTTGGTGGCCGTCGAGTTGGGAAATTGGTTCGCCTATACTCCGCACTTAAAGTAAGCCTATTACCTGTTATCATCTCGGGTGTAATTACAAATTCCCATTCTAAGGGATCATCTTGAGAAGCATCTTGGTAAGTAAATTGAGGACGTGGAGATATCGGAAAGCCACCTGTAGCAGTGTGTATTCGTATTCCATCGGTAGGGATGTATAGATTATCAGGAGCACGAATAATTATTATGTCCTCCGCATCAAAGAAATATAAACTATCAAAGCTATCTATAGGGTTAGTAGTTTCCGGGTTAATAAATATCAAAGGATCATCGGGCACTTTTTGGGTATAATGAAAGGTTCTGGTGATAACATTGCTTCTCCATTGTTCAGGATAATCACCATCAGTACGGCTAGGGACAACAGCAGTTATCCACATATATCTGCCTACAAAAAACTGCCTTAAATATCTCCATTCAATTGTAAGTTCTCCATTTGAATCTAACACTACGCGTCTTGTGCCAAAACCTCTTCTTGGCTGATCATTAGCGGGTCCACCATATATAAAATTAGAACTTCCAGGATTATGTGCTTGAGCACCACCAGGACCACTAGCCAGATTAGGATTTCTTGGAGTACCGTAAGGGCCATACCTACCTGTTCGACATTCATCACAAGGGTTAGCAGTATAGCAAAATCCAAGTCTAAAGTAAATTGTAGTATTTGGGGTTCCTGTAATCGTTATGTTTTCAAGGGTTTCACCCCACCTACCATTCCAACTTTGAGGTTCAATAGTTGGTGGAGCTGGCACGTCATTATCCGGGTATAGCCTAATGGTATGAATCTGTGATCTATTATTACCATACCAAAATTGAATGGTAATAAGTGCATCATCAGTAATGGTTCTGCCAGTGTATCTAAATTGTAATAAATTGTCTGCATTTTGTATAAAATAGATGTTATTATAACCACCATCACCACGGTATCTAAATAAATCTGAGAATGGTGCTAATCCATCATATCTATCACTGTCTGGTTCAGTCAAAGGATATATCTCAAAATGTTTTATACCAGCTACAAAGCTTACCCTTGGGCTAGATACAAAAGAATAGTCACCATTATTATCCTCTAAACTTGGAGTAGACCAAATCTCGAATTCCAAGCTTGTTTCTGTTGATTCATCTAAATTAGGTATTACTATTGAACCTGTACCTATACCCGTATTCATAGCCAAAACTATTGCACATTGACCTCCTATATATCTCCAGTTGATTGTTGGTTGACCAACAAATCCAGTATCATCTGGATATTCAAGATAAATACTGTTTCTTCTTACCTCTCTTATTACAGGGGTTGCAAGGATTCCGGGTAATTTGTTTTCAAAGGGATTAAAATTTCCGAGGTCTGACCGCGTATAATCACTAATTAAAACTGTTAATTCGCTACTGTTGGTGTTGGTTGAAGGAATAATATCAATATCAAATTCTGTACAAGGCCGTGACTCAAAAAATGCTGTTATAGCAGTATCAGTAGGGCTTAATATTATTGAGTTTAGATATTCATTGTTATTATTTCTAAAAAAGATATTAGCATCCGTAGAGTTTATTCTCCTTACTTCAAAATCTGAAGTTGCAACGGCTGGCATAAAAGCAGGAGGTGTTGTACTATATGTTGGTATATCAAACTCAGTAATGAAATCACTACTAACTATTGATGTTGTAAAGGGTACGGGTACTGCTCCAATTTCAACTTGCATTGTTTCACCAACGGAATCACTTGTCGTAAGTGGGTATATAAACAAAGAGTTTCTTCTTTCTAATATGAACCTGCGTACAAAACTATTACTAACAAAAGTACCAGAATTGGCAGTGAATTCTGTTTTCACATATATATATATGATATCCTCGTCTAACCAATCAACACTCACGTCCAAATTAGCTGGAGGATTTGTCAAATCTATTATCCCTGAATCATCTACTTCCATAAAATCATCTATTTCTATTGAAGAACCTTCAACTCCACTGTCTGGAAATGTAACATACCATAAAAGGCGAAAGTTATCATTAATACCTAATTGTTGAGGACTTCCACTCAGCTCGTTGTTAATTGACAGTCTAAATCTATTTTGGTAACTTAAAGAATTCCCTGGATACCACTCCAACATTGGTGCCGCAAGTTGCCCCGGTACATCCTTATAAACTCTAAAGTTAAGATGTCCAGGGTGAGGATGTTCACCACTATGCCACCAATCACCTGGACCCCTATGCATTATTGTTGGAACATAAAGATCAAAAGCTAACGTTTGATTATCATTTGTGCGAAACATACCATAATTATTACTTGTGTGATTAGTGAATAAAAGACTTCCACCTCGCTGATCTCCATATAATGGCACTGTACGCCATATTAACTCAGGACTAATTGTTCCCCCAGCTACAAGATTTGAATTTTCTATCCAAATATGATTTTGGGGAGTCCTATCTCCATTTAATTCACTTGCAGTAGGCATCCTAAGGCTATCTGATGAGATTGGTCTGATGCTATGATTTAATATATTATCAAAAAAGTTTCTTACATTTCCATAATGCCTATACGCTTCAACTTCATATATATAATTGGCATCCATAGAAGAGAGTTGTGCTGTCCCATCAAAAAAACCACCCATTAAAGCAACATAGCCTCTTGAATTTATTAGAGAGTTTGCACTTAGAGTTATGTTACGCAACAAATTTCCACTTATATCAATGCTACCTGTTGCTGCAACGTTATCTTTACGACCCCAAATCCCGGCTACATATCCAACAAAATTGTCATTTCTTATTCCTCCAATGTTAATAATTCCTCCGCCCTCAATCAAATTATTAGTAATACTGCTACCTACATCTGAAACATGTCCGGCAATATTACCGGCAAAAACATGATAGAAGTATCGAATGTGTCTACGTTCTGTTGTAGAATTAGAGCTTGCAGACGGATAAACATAATTTGAAAGTGTACCTGTATTAGCAACAAGATTAAGTCCGTAAACAAGGCAGGTATTAACCGTTGCTCCTCCAGCCACTCTACCGGTAATACCACCTATATAATATGATGATCTGAGTTCTAAAACAGCATCAACACCTAAAGTATTCCCACTGTAAAAATGTCCGCTAACATCTCTAAGTGCCTCAAGTTGTCCGGTTACACTGCTGTTTTCAATTAAGCCGGTATTACCGGAAATCGAGCCTACAATTCCTCCTAAAAATGCGTTTGGAAAATCATGATAAGCTCTATTATTACTCGTAATGTTTGGTGTTCCCATAGAGTTATCTTCAACTATTATGCTAACATTGCTTAAATTCACATCAAGATTTTCTATGACACCTCCATTAACAGATCTAAACAAAGGTCCCCAATAAATAGGTGTTGCTGAATTTCTTATAAGGTAACTTCCTGTAAAAGTGATTTCAAATCCTCTACCATCAAGAGTTCCACGAAATTCTTCGAAGTTAGGGGGGTGTTCTGCAAGGTTTACTGTAAATGGATTATACAAATAGTAAGTTCCGTCAATTGACATAGCCCGAAGCTCAGCAGCATTTGCAATAGAGTAAGGACTTCTTGTACCTACCGCCGCTACATCTCTATTAGGCATCCAGCCAAATAAAAGTGCTGCTACCATAATGACAGCAAGAAAGATTGCCACAATTCGTTTTGTAATTCTGTCTTTAAAGCTTAAATTCATTGCTTTTATTGCCTCCATTTTTTAACATCCTCCTCTTTGCGCATATTACAAGTCCAAGTTCCCTACTGTTCTAATGAAGTTAAATATACTGTTTTATATCTAACCTTGTTGAATGTATGTTCGTTTTCAGCAAATTTACAAACATAATTTAACAAATTTAAAATTTATAAATAAAATTTAAACTACTACAAACAAAATTAGGGAATAAAATATACGCCTATCGTCTATTGACTTAGCAGGGTACATTGTAAAGCAATCAAAAAATGTACTTCAAATTCTGTTTCAGATACCATATGTTTATGTTGAAATTAATATTACCTAGTTAATATTTCCATTTGATTGATCTCTTTTTTCTCGTGTCATAAGTAATGGAAGCTCTAATGCCTCCAATGTTTCATTTATAAAATAGATACAGCTTGTCCCTTTATCCTCTAAGGGCATATTTTCCAACAACCACATAATTACAACATCATTAGGCAAAGATTTAGATAAAACAAACCCTGCTTCTTTCAGCAATCTCTGTATACTGTTTAGATCTTGTCCCATAGCAATTAATAAGGCGAGTATTGGCTCTTTTTTTAGGTGCTTGCCATTTTTTATATGCCTTAACATTCTATCAGAGACTGATGCTGTAGCGCATAGATCTATCAGCTTTCCGGGATATGTAGAGATTAACTTGTTAAAGCTATCAGTAAAATTTCCCGCAGGGCTTTTTTGCATATGAAGTATTAAATTTATATCCCTATTTCTCTCAGGATATGTTAAAATATCTGTAGTCTCTTCACCAATGAATCTGGTTTTATGCAAATTCATAGAGAGACCTGCTTTATTTGCTAAATCTTCCATTTGAGCATCAGAAAGCTCAAATAAATCTCCTGCAAGGTTTATAACATTGTATTTAAGTAATCCCTTGGTCATTGCACTTGTTGGATTGTTGCGCCAATAGTGCATATTTTGATGGCTGGTATTTATTAGCTCATATACTGTATCTAAGCTAATGTATACTACTTTTTTTTATAGTTTTGAGCATATCTGGTAAGGGCGGTTACAAAACTTTCCTCTAGGATAAGATTACGATCCTCCATCCATTTTTTTATCTTATCATTCATTTCATGTATCTCCTTCGAGAGTTGAGACATACAGAAGTTTGCTGTCAACTTCTGTATGATAATGATGTTTATCCAAATAAACAAGGTACCATATGTGATTTTTCAAACAATTCTTGTAAAACGAATTATATCAAAAGAAACTTCAAAAAAGCGGTAATGAATTTTTAGTTAATAAAAAATGTATGAGGCATATTTAAAATTTATAAAATTGCATAATAATTAAATAAAAAATCTGACACCGCTTATTAATTGGTGTCAGATTTACTAAAAATACTATATTTTTGTCCTGAAATTTTTACAACATACAAGATTCTCACTTCAATTTATAAAACGCGACCAGATCCATCAACACTTTTGCCTGGCCGCTAAAAGTTCTAGCTACTGTGCTACAGTCCTCACTGGTAGATACATTTGATTGTACCACCTTTGATATACTGTCCATCCCTTTAAGAATTTGTGCTATACCTTCAGCTTGTTCAATAGAAATTTTTGCAATTGTTGAAATTAATTCAGATACCTTTACTACACCACCCACAATAGTAATCAAAGATCCCGCTGTATTTTGGACAGCTATAGATCCTTGATCCGCTTTAACAATGGAGTCTTCAATCAATCCTGTTGTTTCCCGGGCTGCTTTTTTACTGCGAGCCGCCAAGTTTCTAACTTCATCTGCCACAACTGAAAATCCGGCTCCATGTTCTCCGGACCGAGCCGCTTCTATGGAAGCATTAAGAGCCAATAAATTAGTTTGAAATGCTATATCTTCAATTACCTTAATAACTTTTGAAATATTTGAGCTTGATTCTTTTATCCCCTCCATAGACATTAATGTAGTTTGCATTTGGCTGTTACCATTATCTGCCTGTTCATTAGATTGTTTTGCTAATTCATCTGCATCATAGGCACACACTGCGTTATGGTGAATTTTTTCCCCAACGATTTCAACAGCAGCAAATAGCTCTTCTATTGTACTAGCTTGGCTAAAAGTTCCTTCTGCCAATGCTTCCGCACTTTGGCTAAGCGAATCTGACCCTTTAGAGAGTTGATCTGCTGTATTTGCTATGGCACTCATTGACTGATTTAATGAATCTAAAATAACAGTAAGCCCCTGTTCGATAGGCGCATAGCTACCAACATACTTATTATTTAGTGTTACTGTTAAATCACCTTTTGCTATTGAACCTAACACACTTGCTATTTCTTCAACAAGAGTTACTGTTGTCTCATTTGTCTTATTACATGCATTTCTTACTATATCAAAGCTACCTCTAAAATCACCTGTAAGTGGTGTAAATTCCCCTTTAGCCATAAGGATTAAATTATGTTCGATACGAGATAAAGGATCTTCAACTGCCGTAAGCAATGCGTTTAATCCTTTCATCATTTGCTTCCATTCGCCATGCTGATTTCCAATATCGGCAACTACATTAAATTCACCATTTGCCGCATTTTTGGCTAATTTATTGATTTCTGTTGTTACATGGATAAAGCTGTTTCGCAAGTCATCTACAGCTTTATTGGCCCATCTCCAATTTTCTGAATATTGTGATACATTTGCTTGAAAATCTCCTTCTCCATAGCTTTTTACCACATTAATAGCTTCTATAAAGTTATCAACATACATAGATGTCATACTATTTACATTTTGCACCAATTCAAGGTGCGCACCCTTGTATTGAGATTCGTCCAGTTTATATGTATATTCTCCGGTCATATGTTTTTCTGCCATAGCTTTTACATCTGTCACCAGTATGCTAAATGTATTGATTACCTCAGAAAAATGATGGTACAAAATATCAATTTCTTCACCACTTTTTGAATCTCCATCTCTGTCTTTAAAATAAGTGGCACCTTTAGAAAAAGTGTGATCTACAGCTACTATACGTTTAAGGGTATACGATAAGGCTCGCGTAATGCTAAAACGTATAATTAAGCCAAAAATAATTGCAAAAATTAAACCTAAGCCACCAATAATCACTAAAAAATTATTGCCGGAAGCTACTACACTGTCTACATTAAAAGCTACAACAACCAACCCTTGCGCATTGTTATCGTCAATATCAGAAATTGGAGCAAAGCCGCTAATTATACTACCATGTTCTGTAGAGTATATGCTTGTAGTGGTAGGGCGGTTTTCTAAAAAGGCTGTCCAAGCCTCTTCTCCAAATATGGTTAAGTCTTCTTCTATTGTTCCAAAAAAAGGTTTATCTCTTTGATCATCAGATCGTATCCCATAAGCGAAGTACCAAAACCGAGAGTCATCATATGGTACAATAATACTGAATGAAGCTATCTCATTTAAGTCTGACTTAATAATACTCATCTGGTTTTCTAAAAATATCTGATATGTAACCGGCCTTAGATCTTCTCCAAGTGTGGCGTGCCTACTAAATTGGTGACTATTTATAGGTGATGCAAAGGTAGTTGCAATACTTGCAGCCAATTCAGCATAAGCATTTACCGTAGAATTAAAGTAGAACGCATAGCTAATTGCTGTAATGGAGAGTACTGACAATAGAGTAAGCAACATTACTGCTCTGGAGATACGAACTACAATGCCTTTCCGATTTCTAGCCGATTTGTTTGAATCTTTGAATGATGATAATGCCTGTATCATGCCAAATCCTCCATTTTTATCAATAGTCAACAGTAAAATGCAGTAATTAAAATAAACCTGTCTACTAACATTGTTTCATTGTCTTTTCGGCTTGCAAATCCAACAAAAGCAGGTTAGTAGCCAAGTTTAATTATTGAAAACATTTCTGTTCTAAACTATCGTATGAACTATGTTTTTTCCTGTTTTTCTTAAATTAAAAAAAGTTTCCATGGTATGTGAAAGAAAATCCTTTGAAATATTGCCTTTCTCCGGTTTGCAACAACCGGAAACTATAGTAACTGTTATGACAATAGAATCTTCAAGTTTTCTTTGAAGAACAAAGCTGTTTTCTATTGCTTTTCGTATTATTTCAGCCAATATAGCAGCACCATATTCGCGGGTATTAGGCAATAGGACTACAAACACATCATCTTCCCAGCGAGCAAGTATATCCATAGATCTCTTGAGGTTGTTTTTGATAATTTCTGCAACGCATTTTATGACATCGTCACTTCTTTCTTTACCATATTGTTCATCAAATCCTGTAAAATTGTCAATACCAATCACAAATGTACTAATTTGCGTATTATCTCGCATAGCACGCAACCACTCCTGATCTAGCCTAATTTGGAAAAAGCTAGAATTGAATAGGTTTGTTAAAGTATCTATACCATCCAGTTGATCAATTAAATGTTGTTGGTTAACCAGATTAATATAATTGCGTACACGGGCTTTAACTACAACAGGATGAAACGGCTTTTGGATATAATCTATAGCACCCAGTAAAAAGTATTCTTTTACATCCCCTAAACTATTATCATCCAATAGAGTGATTATTGGAATATTTTTAGTTTTATCAGACTCTTTTAAAGTAGTCATTATGTCAGCACTACTTAATCCTGTCATATGCACACCCAGTAAAATTAAATCGGGTTCTTCTTGCTTTACGCTTTTAATAACGTCATCACCATTAACTTCTTTGTAAACAGTATATTCATTTTCTAACATATCCCCTAAAAGCTCAAGATTTTCAATTTGGCTATCTATGATGAATACACTATTTTGGGCTTTTCCAAATCCAGCACCCAACCGGCCACCTCTTTTCATGGTTTTTATCAATGCCAAATTTATTATACTATAAAAACTTACCAGGGAATAGTTCCATTCAAATTCATTGCTGTAATGCAATTCATTGTTTATAATAGACATAAGAATTTTTATATAGTTAGAAAATAGTAAGAAGCTGTGAATACAGCTTCTTAGAGTTCTATTAAATATTATAAATTTACTTTTGATGGATAAGAGGAAGTCTTATGAGGATGTACAATACACTATGAAAAAATTTTTAAGCTTTGTAGAAATTCAAACCAAATTAGCTACTTTTTTTCCTTTTCTAGCGGCTTTGGCTTATGTTTTTTATTCTGTTGGCAATATAAACTTAGTCAGCACTTTACTTTATATTCCTGCTGCATTGCTACTGGATATGTCGGTTACGGCTATTAATAACCATCTCGATTACCGTGAAGAAAATTTGGAACCACATTATAGTAATTGGGCAGGTTTTTTTATAATACTGCTTATGCTGACTATATCTGCTATATTAAGCTTATATTTGGTATATTTACATGGCTTTACGCTTCTTATCGCAGGTGCTTTTTGTTTTTTCATTGGCATAACTTATACTTTTGGCCCGGCACCTATTTCTAAATCTCCTTATAGTGAAGTGGCTTCCGGTTTTGTTGCGGGAACGGTTATCATGTTTATAGTCACTACTATTAACAACCCTTCTTTTAGACCCTTGGGATTGTTCTTCAATTATTCAGAAATGTTTTTAATGGCAGCAATTGATTTACCTGCTCTTATTGGTTTTGGACTAATAACCTTGCCGGCTACTTTTGCTGCCTCAAATATTTCGTTGGCTAACAATATTTGTGATGCTGAAAAAGATCGAACTTTCCGTTACACTTTAGTTCATCATATTGGTACAAGTAATGGGCTAAAGCTTTTTGCCGCATTATATTATGCTGCCTACTTGGCTATTGTAATTGCTTCTATTTTAGGGCTGATACCTTTGTGGAGTTTAACTACCCTATTGACATTGATACCGGTACAAAGGAATATCAGACTATTTTATAAAAAACAAGTTAAATCTGAAACCTTTGTACCGGCTGTGAAAAATTTTGTTATGATTATGCTTGTTTATACACTAAGTATGGCTATTGGAGGTATTCTATATTGGATTTAGCATTTCTCCGTTAATTTCAGTACCATATACTAATGGTTGTAAAAATCCTTCTACTCTTAATGTGAATCTATCTACACCGGGTACTTCTGTGGCTATTTTCATTAGCTGAGTTACTAATGCTATTTCAAAAGAGCTACCGCCATAATTCATGATAGATTCAGATACGTTTACTGTTAGCAGGCCGTCAGTAATCCTAATTCCAAGCACTTCTACATCATCGGGTACGCTGTAGGTTCCGTTTTGAAAAAAGTAGCCAAAAGACATTTGGGCATGTTCTTCTGCTGAATATGTTACCGGGAGTACAACTCGCTTCCAATGAAATGTACCGTCTATATCTTCAGTCTCTATCATAGGAAGTGTAGACACCATAACTACGGCAAACATTAAGAATTGTAACGAGATAAATTTTACTTTCTTGTGGTTCTTTAACATTGATCTTAAAATAATCATATATAAAAACCCCTTTCCAATTTATGTATATTATTACCATTGGAAAGGGGTTTTTAAACTTACGTAATACACTACGGTTATGCTGTTTCGCGGTATCTCACAGGTGATATTTTTTAAAACTTGAACATTTTTATAATAAGCGTTTAAGTTTTTGATAGTAATAATATTATTGTTTGCCTTTTCCAAAACGCCAGTCCGCCCCTTCTCGTAAATGCTCTAAAATTCTGCAAAATATGTTAATCCCCAATAATAAAAACATTAATATCAGAGCCGAACCATAAGCATTTTCAAATGAAATGCCTTCGTTGACAAGTATAAATAAGTGGTAAGATAAATTCATAAATGGCTGTGTGATACTGCCGGGAGTTTCAGCAAATATAACAGCTCCTGTAAATATAATAGGTGCTGCGGCACCCGCTCCATAGGTCATTCCCAGAGAGATTGATGTCATAATATTAATTAAATAATTAGGCAAAATAAATTTTTTTATAATATACCATTTTGGAAGTCCTAAGCATAAAGACGAATTCATCATATCTAAGATATCTTCTTTAAATGACTTGACTATCCTTATTGTTATAAATGGTACAATCATAACCGAAACTGTTATTCCTGCGGTTAGTAAAGACCGTGGCATTCCCAGCATATAAATCAAAATTGTGTATCCAACAATTCCAAATAGTATTGATGGCATCCCGGCTAAAAAATATGTTGAAAAGACAATAATTCCCTTTAAAAATTTATTGCGACAGTAAAAAACTAAAAATATTGCCGTTATACTTCCAACAATCCCGGCAATAAATCCGGACAATGCACCCAGATATACAGTCCCCATAATAGCAGGGAATACCCCTCCTTCTGTCCCTAACGGGATACCCCTGGGTCTGTCTGTTATAAAATTTATGTCGATTCTGTGAAAGCCCATAAAAAACACATAACCAAATATAAACGTGGCTGTGGCAATAACACATATCCCGCATAAAATAACGGCTATTTTAAATGCTTTATATTTAATCATATTCTTTTAATAATTTCCTTTTTAAGAAAGACGTTGCAGTTAAAATAAAACATAATAATATAAGTAATACTAGGTTTGCAGTATAAATGGCCGACAAATGCAAACTACCGTATTCTGCACTTCCAAATTCTAAGGCTGTTAAAGCGGGAATTGTCTGGCTCCTTCCAAACAATGTTGGAAAAATAGGAGCATTTCCAATAATCATCATAACCGCCATAGTTTCGCTCATTGCACGGCCAAAAGCCATTGTAACAGCCGCCACTACACTATTTTTAGTAATAGGTATAATAATTTTTAATGTTGCATATTCCTCAGATGTTCCTAAAGCCAGGGATGCAGATCCATACTTATCTTTTGCCCTTTCAATGGATTCACTGTAGGAAGATACAATATATGGTAGTAGCATTATAGCTAATAAAATAGCCGCCGCAAAAACAGATTCTCCGGCAGACATATTAAAAATTTTCTCAAAATTACTGACTATTATCATCAAACCTATAAATCCAAAAATAACGGAAGGAACACCCGCAAGCAAATCTATAAATGCCAGTATTGGCTTGGAAATCCTTTTCCTTACGTAATAGTTCAAAAAAATTGCACATAAGCACGCAATAGGAGCAGACAAAATAATTGCTAAAAAAGATACGTACAATGTACCTAAGATCATCGGCAAAATACTATAGGATGGAGAAGCTGACAATGGTCTCCAAATTCCTTGTAAATCAAATAATCCTACTCCAATTTGAGTAACCGCAGGTATGGATTCAGAAATAACAAAAAAAAGTATAATGGTAAACACTGCCGGAATCAGCAAAGAAACAGCCGCAAGTGAGTATTTGATGATCTTTTCTTTCATGATTTAGCTAAAACACCTTTCGCAAATACTTGGTTTATTAAATTATCTTCAGAACAAACAACTATGTCAATCATAATCAGAGCGTTTGGCTATTTCGACATTTACTCCGATAAGCTCTTTTTTGATGACATCTGCAAAGTTTTTACCTTCGTATGTGCCGTTACAAAGGGTTGTTTGGACGGTCGAAAACGAATAGAAATTAGGAGGAGCTGACAAAGAAGGGCGGAAATATCGACCGCAAAAATGGTGAAAAGGAGATTTTGGACAGGCTCTTATAACACGCACTGCTTTAAACCTTCCTTTAATCCATCAATATCTATATAATCTTCTAAAAATTCTTTAGTCAATAATTTTTTAGGAATAAACTTATTAAATTTTGATGGAATTTGAATTTTATCAGGAAAAACAAATGAATATTTATCAATTTCATTTTCAATAATATTTTTTAAAACTCTTAATAATTCATTTTTGGTACCACCATATTCAACTTCAAGATATATTGGCAAAAAGCCTCCGGGTGCTATCAAAGACTGTATCCATTGTTGTTGCAAAGTAAAAAGCAAAGTGTATAATTGCTGTGTTCCAACCCATGGAAACACAGCAAATTTATTGTCTCCAAGCGGAATAACATTATTTTTTGCAATTCCGCTTGCTTGTACATCTTCCCTAATTTGAGCCAATCTGCTCTTGCAACTTTGGCTCAAATAGGCATATTCTTTATCATCTAAAAGAACATCTCTCATTTTTTGCAGTATTTTTGTATGCAAGTTCAATTGAGACGGGGAAATCCAGTTAACGCTGGAAACCCCGTTTGCTTCCTCCACATATAGCGTTTTAGATTTTTCATTGATGTCAATTGTCAGCCACGATTTACCTGCTAAAGCAAAGTTTGTTCCAATTGGGTATGGCTCCATTACAGAACCAATGGATTCATCTTTGTGCTTAACTTCATATTCTATGGCACTTTCAAAAACTGAGTAAAATTGGAAATTTGACACAACCGGTTCAGCCTGATATCCAATAACTAAATTGCCATTCTCTAATTTTTGAAGATGATTAATTTGAATAAGATGTTGAAGAAGAATTTTATAATCTTCTGCTTTTATTTGCCTAAATGCACTTAATCCTAAAATGTTTTGTGCTAAAAACGCGGGTTTTGCTTCGCCATTTGCAAGAAGAAAGCTCATAGTTTGATGGTATAATAATCCAAAAGGGTGGCTTGGAGACCTAAGTGGTTCAACCCATTTTTCTTCAAGCCTAAGCTGTATAATTGCAATGCTCTTTATAAATTCCCAATTAATTTTATCTACAGGATTTGAGAAGCTTTCCGTATCACGGTCAATAAAAGCAAAAATCAACTCTGCTGTTTGGCCTTTGCGCCCACATCTACCAAGCCTTTGAGTAAAGCTAGATACAGAAAATGGAGAACCCAACTGAATGATCCTATCCAAAGAGCCTATATCAATACCCAATTCCAATGTAACCGTAGCACCTGTAACAATGGGCAAGTCTGATTCTTTCATTTCTTTTTCTGCTGTTTCTCTAAGAGTAACAGATATGCTTCCATGATGAACTTTGTATACATCTTGAGTCCGTTTTTCTTCTGCAATTTTGCGGATATTTGCAATAGCAGATTCCACCAACGCCCTGGAATTGGCAAATATTATGGATTTTTTATTTAAAGTATGTTGATACAAAAATTCATAGTATCGAATAATTTCGGTATCAAATTCGTCCTCTTCTTCATCTCCACATAAAACAAATCTTTGCATAAACATAGAAAGTTTTTGAGGCGTAGCACTTACTATGGGCACTTGACATTTGCGCTTTGTGCCGGAGCAAAGCCATTGTTCAGCAGAAGAATAGTCGTTTATAGTTGCAGACAATCCAATCCTGCGAGGTCGGCAACCTGTCAATTTTTCTATACGTTCTAATAAGCATATAAGTTGTACACCACGTGGGCTTGCCATAAAATAATGAACTTCATCTATAACCACAAATTTCAAATCTTTAAATAATCGAATACAAGCCTCGCGTTTGTTGATCATTAAACTTTCAAGTGATTCCGGCGTTATCTGTAGTACCCCTTGCGGATTTTTTAATAATTTTGTCTTATTTGCTACTGAAGCATCACCATGCCATTTATAAACATTAACGCCACCTTCATTAAGCAAAGAATACAGTCGCATAAATTGATCATTAATCAATGCTTTAAGCGGGCTTATATAAAGAATTCCAACAGAAATTGACGGCGATTCATGCAGCATTGTTAATGCCGGAAGAAAAGCCGCCTCAGTTTTACCGGAAGCAGTGCCGGAAGTTAATAGCAAATGGTCATCAGTGTTAAAAATTATGTCACATGCTGCAACCTGAATTGGTCGAATTTCATCCCATTCACGGTATACGAACTCTTGAATATAAGGTGCAAGTCTCATGAAAATATCCTTGCCGCTCTTCATTTTTAAACCTCAAAATCTGCAAATTCATCGTAAAGGGACTCTTCACTTGTTTCATCTTTAGCAAAAACAAATTCGCCATCACTTATAATATCAATCATGTTTTTATCTGCACTTTGATACATGATGTTTAGGACTTCCACAAAATTACGAATTATTTCACGAGGTGTAATATGGGTATCTGCACCTATACGCTCATATTCTATTTTTAGGAATGCAAGCAACTCTGATTCTGATATTTTCATTTGGTAGTCATATAAATCAGAATGCAATATTGCTAACTTTTCTATCAAAACAAGCATTTCTTCATAAGAAAGTGTATTTAATCGAATGATTGGTGCCAGCAAGTCACGGTGTTCGACTGTTGAAAATCGTCCTTCGGCTAATCTGGATCTAAGAGCACCATAACTAAATATACCTTTTTCAGTATCTTCAATGCATTGAGGTGTTCCACCCATTATAATCCCCAGATGTTTTACTTTTCCTTGTAATGTGTCATTATACATAGTCAAAATTTTTTCATAATTATACTGTCTTGTAATTCTATGAGGGATCTTAAAAATAGCCTCCAATTCGTCAATCATGACCAAAAGCCCTTTATAACCTGCGTTTACAAGGAATGTAGCAAATAGTTTAATAAAATCATACCAATTATCATCATTAATTATAAAATTTACGCCTATTTCGTTTTTAGCTTCAGTTTTAGTGGAGTATTCGCCTCTAAACCATTTTACTGCTTTAGCTTTACCTTGATCATCGCCAAATTTGTGTTTATCCCAATAAAATAAAATTACTCGCGCAAAATCAAATCCATTTACCATACCTTCAAGTTCATTTACTGTACTATAAATTTTACTTCTTACAGCCTCATCAAAACCTGAATCATCAGGTGAAAGACCGGTACTAGCGGCAACTTCAGATTGAATGGAGGATATCCATCTTTCTAAAATTAATGGCAATGCTCCTCCGTCCGGTTTTGTACGAGTGGACATGTTTTGCATTAGTTCTTTATAAGTAGAAATTCCCTGCCCTTTTGTACCGGAAAGACGTCTCTCTATTGATAAATCTGCGTCAATTACAACAAAGCCTTTTTCCATAACATAATTTCTCATAGTTTGGAGCAAAAAACTTTTTCCACTGCCGTATCTGCCTACAATAAACCGAAAAGCCGCACCACCATCCTCAATAATACTAACATCATGAAGTAATGCATCAATTTCAGATTTACGACCAACAGCAATGTATTCCAATCCAACCCTTGGGACAACACCTCCTTTTAACGAATTTAAAATTGCTGTTGCAATACGCTTAGGTGCTTTTTTTTCCATCATTGTTGCTCCTACTCTATTTCTTTTAGTACGCGAAATAATTCATTTACATATTCATCATATATATAAACAGGGCTATCACCGGTTTCTATGATATTGTCACCAATGTAGTCCAAAGCTGATTCATTAATTTGCTCCAATAAAACTTCAAGCAATAGATGATTACTGATAGCAAGCCCGGCAAGTTTTTCTGATACTGCTACACCTTCCAAAATGATAGACACTGTTTCACGCTGGATATTGGTGAGAGAGGATATTAACATACCCCATTTATCAAGCATTTCATTTGGCTTTGATGCATTTTTGGGGATATTTTCAATAATATTTTTATGGATTTTATCAGATTTTTCCTGATGAAGGGTATTTGCTTGATGAAAAGTATTTTCCTGAATGCTAACTTCATCAGGCGGTTCCTCCGTTACAAGAAGTTTCTCTTGTATTTCTGCTGCTTCGGTTCGTATTTGATCTAATTTACTAAAGTCTACATTTACCTTTATTGGCTTTTTGTATATGGAATCAGGGTCAATAAAAATATTAGGATGATTTTTTTGAAAATAGATTAGTACTGTTTCATCAATTAAGTCACTAAATTCTTGTTTTAACATCATATTTGAAATCATAATTTGATTTTCGGTCTTACAAGGTATCTTTTGAGCCATTGCTTTTGCATCTACTGTCAATTTTTTCTTGTGCTTGGTAATCTCACGAACTTTGGATTCCATACGTTTGAAGATATATCCTATGAAATGTGAAGCTGCCACGTCCAATTTTTCAGTAGATTTATGCTCGTACCGTGAAGAAGTATGATAATAAATATAAACTTCATTTTCATTAAGTCTTACAAGTGTTCTCTGTCTGATTATTTTTGGATATTTGTAAATTACCTCCCTAAATGGTCTCCACCATCGGCCTTTTACTTTGTTTATTAACGCTTGTCTAAAAACAATATTGTTTTTATTAAAAAAAACAGAAATAATTTGTCTCAAGCATTCTTGAAAGCAATCGTTAAGTATATTTATAGTATCATCTGAATAAAATTTACTGTTTAATATTTTATAATTTGATATTTTTCCATAAAACAATAACGGATTTTTCAAGCGATTATCACCAAATGAATTACAAATGTAATAATCTTCTAATCCGGAATTTAATACTATATCAGTAAAAGAACAGTCCATCGGATTATAGATATAATAATCCCTAATCAAGTCAGTAAGAAATTTCACTAAATAGGCGTTGATACCGGAATAGGTATGAAGCAAGGCAGATAGTTTTTCTATTACTTCAGTTTGGGTATCTGCTTCAATCAAGTTTATAACCTCAGATGCGTATAACAGAACATATGCGTCAGGAATTGGTTCAACAATTCCTGCATTATATTTTGTTCTCCACGTTAAATATGTCCTAATTTGGTCATTAGCCATTTCATCAAAATTAGGCTTAGCAGCAGAAAAATCCATTATTTTATCAAAATCATCAGTAATTTCATGTAACAATTCTGCTTGCTTGCAAAATTTGTCAGCAAGACTATTTTTAGAAGCATCTTCACTTTTAATTTTACGCATTTTTATAAATGTAGAATAAGGTTCTTGATTAGCTATACTAAATAAATGTTTAACAATTGATATTTTCTGTGTGCTTTTATCCAACAATGAGCTATCAAATGAAGGTGACTGAAAAAAACAAGCTTTTATTGTTTCAGAGATAATACTGGTAAAATTAGTATCCAGCATTATTTTTATTAAAATATTGTCATTTTTACAATAGTGCTTTTCAATCATTTTATCAATAAATGAATGTATATTAGGAGAAAGTCTATATTTATATCCGCTCATTATTCTAAGTTCTGATTCAATTTTTTTTACAATATAGCCTATAAAATCGGCAACCGCATAATCATATTTTGAAACAGACGATTTATATAAATACCAGTTGTATCCATTGAATTGATAATATTCTCGTTCACTAATATATATTACTTTTGGATTTTGTTTTTTCTTTTGCTGAAAATATACAGCTTTATCAAAAGGTGTATGCCATATTCCCGACTTTGCATCAGCATCTTTTTTAAGCAAATCTTCTAAAGATGCGCCATACATATTCAAAAGAGGAACTAGATTATCAACCACAATCACAAAACATTTTTTAATATAATTACTAATTTCGTTATTAGTGTTTACAAACTTACTACTTTCAAGCTCATAATTAGATAACTGCCACAGATAAGTGGAGAAATAATCACTTAAATCTTCAAAAATATCAGTATAATATTCTTGTAATCCTGCATTAATTACAAGCTCTTTAAAAGACATGGAAAAATCATTGCAAATATAAAGGTCTTTTAGCCATATTTTTATATAATAATCTATCTTGTTATTAAAACTTCTGAAAGTCTGCCAGAAAGTTACAAGCTTTTCAAAAGCATCTTCCGGAGCGTTCATTCCAATAAGGTTAATTAGTTCATAAATATAAACATAAGCGTATGAAATATTTGTATCATTAATTATACCTTTTCTAACTTGCGTTCTCCACGAAAAATAGCAACGCAATTGTTCTATATTCATGTCCGTATATGTAGGAATGGAACTGTTAAATAATATCTCTTTATTGTAGTCATCTTCAAAATTTTCCATAAACTTTGCTTGTTGATAAAAGAGTTTTTCATCTCTAGCATCATATGTTCTTAAATGTGAAGATCCGGAAGGTTGAATTTTTCTCATCTCATATATTTTAGTTATATTTTTTTTGTTTAAGATGTTTTCAGAAATCGGTATTGATTGATACTGCGACTCTTTTTCATGTTCCAAAATTTCATAAATTGCAGGCACATCAGATTGTTCATTAGTTTGCTTAGGTTCATTAAATATGGGAATCTACACCTCTCTTGAAAATTGTGTCACTTTGCGCGAAGATAGATTTATTTTACACTATCATATTGAATGGTACAAGGTATTGCTATAGTTTTATCCATAAAGCCGGACGCACACCTCCACGACCAATACAAACACGATCTCCATTGAGAGGAATGTAACCGGGTGTGCTAACGTAGGCTACAGTACAATCACAATAGCCGGGTGAGCGCAACCACCAAAACGAATCCAAATCATTGTATTTTGCTATTCTATTGTTATCATGTACGTTTGATAATATCCAGCCACTATCATCGGCAATCCATTTACCATTGTCATATCTTTTTTTCTTTTTATTCAGATAATCCTCGCTATTGCCAAAATAATGGTCAATTTCTTCAAGATTTAATATAAATATTTTGTCAAACGTATCATTGCCGCCATATGTGCCATACCATAAGTTATCCGGGTTGCCTATTTTTGTTTCCACTATTTTATTTCTATCTGCCCGGTTAAAATTATTGAAAAATTCGTCATTAAGATATTGCCGTAATTTACTTTGTTCCCATGTTACGCCGGTATAACATGGATGATATGCTCTTTGTTCTAATATGTTTATGCTTAAAAGCAATGCTTTGTCATTTTGTATGTCAAGCACACGCCAATCATAGTCACCAAATTGCATAATATCACCGACAGAAATTGATAAAGCCGTTGGTTGAATCAGTTCAATATCGGCGGGTGGTATGTATCCCAATAATTCTGCTATGCATTCGATAACCACTTTTGCTGCATTTTCTTCAATATAATATTTCTTGCTCAGCTCTCTTGTAAGGTTATAAACATCTGTAGACATATTTCTTGAAGTAGAGTTTTTTAAGCGCGAATATGCATCCATTTCACTTATTGCAATGTTAACTAAAATTTGCAATGGTTCAGTTGAAGTATTTGATAATGGATTAGCAAAGGCATTTTCTCCAAAAAGGGTTTGATGATTTTGCAATGCTTGTCTTATTTCGTTTCTCATACACACACCTCACCTAAAATTAATAATTCCGCATCCGTTTCCAAATATCCAAAATCATTTGGTACCGATGAGGTGGTATCCCTCTAAATGGTAGATTACTGGTACAAAAAATATAACCACCGCCGGGTTTGGCATGAGTAAGGCAGTATTCTGCACTAGCAATAAGTTCTTCATCTGTGCCGGATTGCAAAACAGCGCAATTCACATTGCCACACAGGGCTACTTTATGCCCTACTCGTGCTTTAACCTCTTTGATATCCACACCGGTCATAGGATCTAAAGAGTGCAAAGCGTGTGGCTTACACTCTACCAAATGATCTAAAATCGGCATAATATTTCCGTCAGAATGCTTGATTGTATACATACCGGATTTTTTGCATTCCTCAATAATTTTTGCCAAATAGGGTTGAATAAATTCCTCAAACATTTCCGGCGACAAAAAAGGCCCGGAATTATTGCAATAATCGGCACAAAGGAAAGCAACTTCCACGCCGGCTTCAGCCAAATTTTTATTGCGTTCGATAGCAATGTCCATACGTTGTTTAGCTTCGGCATGGAGACCTTTTGGATCGTTGGCAACACGGTAAGCAAAGGCATTTATCCCGCTTCTGTTGGAAATTGCAAATGTCCCGTCGGCTGTATAACCTATTAAGCGTTGCCCATTGGCTAATTCACGTACCTTATTAAATAAAAATTTTCGTTCCGGTGAAATGAAAGTGCCATCTACATAGCCGGCACCAAAATGACCGGGAATGATACAATAATCTAACGCTTCAAATACCTTAATAATGTCTTTAGCAACCTCGTTTAGTCGCCGATCTTTATCAGCCGCTGAAAGACGGCCAATGACCTCACGATTGAGATCCGGGGGATATAAGTTTATTCCAAACATCTCCGGCGCAAGTGTAAAGCCCAATTCAAAAGTAGGTACCTGATCAGGTATTTGTAAATTTAAAGCAGCAATGGCTCTTTCTTTAGGCGTCATGGCATTCATTTGTAAACCCTCTTCTTTATTTATTTTCGTGAATCAATTCATTATCATGCTTAAAAGCCATCAAGCTCTTTAATCATCTTGGTAATTTTTTGGCTCGTAGTTGTCCACAAGCAGCGTCTACATCACTTCCAATAGTCCGGCGAATTGTAGCTTTAATATTGTTACGTTGCAAAATTGAAGAAAAAGCTTCGGCCTCTTGGCGAAGAGTAGATGAATAATCACCCGCAGCAGGGTTAACAGGAATGAGATTAACATGGCATAATAAGCCGGCTAATAACTTTGATAATTTTAAAGCATGATCTACGTGGTCGTTAAAATCTCTAATCAAGGCATATTCAAAGGTAATGCGCCTATTGGTTTTATTAAGATAATAACGGCATGACTCAATAAGCTCATGGATAGAATAACGGTTGGCAATAGGCATTATTGATTTCCTAATACGATCGTCCGGCCCATGGAGCGATATTGCTAAAGTAATTTGCAAATTAAGATCTGCTAACTCTATTATTTGAGGAACCAATCCACATGTAGAAACTGTTATATGTCTGGCTCCTACATTTTCGCCCTTAGGATGTCCAATTAATTCAATAAATCGGATTACTTGATCAAAATTATCCAAAGGTTCTCCACAACCCATAAGGACTATATTGGGAGCTGTTGCCTGTGAATCGTTCAACTGTTTATTTTTAGGTAATTCACTAACAGCATAAACTTGAGAACACATTTCTCCGGCTGTAAGGTTGCGTAGCAAACCGCCTATAGCAGAAGCACAAAACTTACAACCCATCCGACATCCTGCTTGTGTAGATATGCAAATAGAATGTCCAAAATTATATTGCATTCTCACGGATTCAATGAAAGTGCCATCTTCTAGCTCAAATAGAAATTTTTGAGTATCATCACGGGCAGATGAGTAGATTTCAGCTAATTTACAATGAGTAATGCGACAGTTTTCTTCCAAAACAGCACGTAAATTTTTTGGCAAATTATCCATATCTTGAAAAGTATTTGCTTTACGTTTATGAAGCCATTCAAAAATTTGAGTGGCTCGATAACTTGGCTCCCTATATGTAGATAGCAAGCTTTGTATTTCGCTTATATTCATTGAGAGGATGTCTTTTTTCATGTTCGTATCATCCGTGCTATAAAAAATCCATCGTGATCATTTTGAGGCAATAATTGCTGACCGGGTTCATCAGCAACAAAAGGAAAGTTCTCCAAAAACCAGCTAATATTATCATCGTTTTCTTCTTTAGTAATGGTACAAGTGCTATATACCAACACTCCACCGGGTTTTACATAAGAAGCTCCAACAGAAAGCAACTTTCGCTGAAATGCTGCTAACGATTTTACATCATCCATAGTTTTTGTGTATTTTATGTCCGGCTTTCTGCGAATGATTCCAAAGCCGGAGCAAGGAGCATCCAGCAAAACAGCATCAGCTTGCTTGTCCCAAGCAGGATTGATAATAGTCGCATCTCTTTCTTTTATTTCAATACAATTTATGCCCAAACGTGTTGACATATCTTTCATCAATTTAATTTTATGTGAATGGATATCCAAAGATATGATTTGTCCATGATTTTGCATCATCCCTGCACAGACAAAGGATTTTCCTCCCGGAGCAGCACATAAATCTATGATTTTTTGGCCCGGTTGCAACTTTAAAGCTAAAGTCGCAAGATATGCTCCTTCGTCTATGACAAAAAAATGACCTTTTTTATAAGCAGAAATGTCAGTAATATTGGAAACGCGCTTTAAATGGATGCAATTTTCGGCAATGACAGATTTGGTACACTCTATGCCCACCGATTCAAGATCCGTTATTAAGTCATCTCCGGTAGTTTTAAGAGTATTAGTGCAAATTGTTACCTTAGGAGGAATATGACTTTGAGCGCAAAAATCCTCTGCGTCTTTTCCAAGCCAATTTACAAGAGACTCTGCCAACCATAAAGGAAATGAGTATTTAAGGCTTAGATAATTAGCTTTATCTCCGGAGGGTGGCTGAGGCAATGAATTTTTTTCATAACTACGTACAATATTACGCAATATTCCGTTAACAAACCCGGACAAGTTTCCAAATCCTTGCAAACGTGCTAATTTAACAGCTTCATTTACAGTAGCAGAAAAAGGAACCTTGTCCATCCAGCAAATTTGATAAACTGCTGTCCGCAACAATTCCCTGATAAAAGGTTTCATTTTAGAAACCGGCTTGTTAGAAAAATTATTAATTGTGTAGTCTATCAGTATTTGGTTACGTAAAGTACCATTTACCAGTTCAGTAACAAAAGCCCGCCGGTGAGGCTGCCAATCGGAGCGTTCTTCCAGAGCTTTTCTCAGGGCTATATTATTGTAAGCACCATTTTGGTTTATTTCAATCAAGATATAAATGGCAGTGTGGCGTTCATTATGCAAGGAGCTGTTCCTCCATTTTTTATTAATTACCAGTTGCTTTCATTGTAATACATATCATTCCAGTCTACAACCCTGTTTTTGCCTATTGCTTTAGATTTATAAAGTGCTTGATCAGCCCTATTAATAAAATCATGAAGGTTACTTTTTTTGGTAGGAATATGAGTATTTACACCTATACTTACAGTCACTATAGTTGTTTTGTCGTCAGCACAAGATATTAAAATATCTTCAATGTTTTTACGAATACGCTCAGCAACAACTAAAGCACCGCTTAAACTTGTATCTTGTAGCAACACTATAAATTCTTCGCCTCCCCAACGAGCAACAAAATCAACTGACCTGATTAGAGATTTATCTATAGTAGATGCTACTTTACGTAATACTTCATCACCTTGCAAATGCCCATAAGTATCATTGTACATTTTAAAATCATCTATATCAATTATAAAAATACTTAATGCGATATTATCTCTCTTAGCTTGCTCCCATGCTACTTTTAGCCGATTATCGAAATTAAGCCTATTAGATATACCTGTTAGTGAATCTATTATACACAAACGTTCTATCGTATCAATTTGGTTTAGTGTTTGAGCAATTCTTAATTTGACAACTGTGGGGTTAAACGGTGTTGATATATGATCTATAGCCCCTAATAACACACCTTTTTCTAACTCTTTCTCTTCAACATCGCATATACACTCTGTTAATATAATAACAGGAATTTTTTTTGTATCTTCATTAGATTTTATGGATATAAGAATATTATATCCATCGTTTTCTGCCATAAAAATATCTAACAATATTACATCGGGCAAGAGTTTTTTTATTACATCTAAAATTTGTATATTGTTTTTTACATTATGCACATTGTATTCCAAATCTAATATCTTGTATAAAGTAGCAGTATCTGTTTTTGCACCTTCTATTATGAGTATGTTATGTTTTTTTTTGCTTGCCATATCTTCACCTCATTGCATTTGGTCTTTACTATAATAAGTTATGCTCTTGTACAAGAAGTTGCTACCTGAGTGTTTTACCGGGAAAGCAAAAATCCCGCCTTATTAGACGGGATTTTTGCTAATACGTGTTAATGTCAATCGGAATTGCTATAGGGCAAATTTACATCAAACTTTCCGGGCCGAAGCTATAAGGCAAAAGCTCTTCCAGCGTATGTTCCGTATAGTCTCCGTTTTCGTTGGTTACTACCAAAACTTTGAATTCATTAGGATTGCAAAACTCTCGCATAACTTGGCGGCATACTCCGCAAGGGAAAGCCTGTGCAGGTTTGGCATTTTTGGCCCAACCTGCTACTGCAATTGCAGAAAACTCTCGTTCACCCTCAGATACAGCCTTAGTAAATGCTGTCCGCTCTGCACATATTGTTGGGGAATATGCAGCATTTTCTATATTACATCCATAAAAAATTTTGCCATCTTTTGTTAGTAAAGCAGCTCCAACCATAAAATTGGAATATGGAACATACGCTGCTTCGCGGGCTTTAACAGCTTCCAGTGCTAAATTATTATTTTTCATTTTGTTATCTCCTTTTATGGCATACAATCAAGACCGTGGGTTGTTTTTGTACCGATGGCCAAAAAATATTTCTTCATTAATTGTTTGACAATACTATTCCTCCATTTTAGACTTAGCACAGTAAAAGTTAAACATTTTTTCATAGAGATTTCGTGTTCCTTGGGCATCTCCCCATGAAAGAGGTTCACCAACATAGGACATAGCCCAAAATGGTTCTTTACTTATTATTTCTTGAGGAAGTTTACCAATGTCCACAGGTTAAGAAAGTCGTCTAACAATTAGCTTTTTGATTATGGTGAAACTTCACTTTGCGAGGAGTAGAGCGGTCCGGCTTAATTGAAACAACGTGCCGTTGGATTT
>Ga0123355_10001776_pt1 | contig 30202 bp, 17 predicted proteins | sample TergutEmb28metaG_3_FD_89872 | JGI IMG/M metagenome (GOLD analysis project Ga0123355, IMG submission 89872) | Embiratermes neotenicus P1 segment gut microbial communities from Petit-Saut dam, French Guiana - Emb289 P1 | ecosystem: Host-associated > Arthropoda: Insects > Digestive system > Gut ... | reverse complement strand
ATCATCGGGACAACGTAACCGCGCCTCATGGGCGTCCCAACCTGAGAAGTCGGTTACACTTCTGCCATGCCCAGGAGGGAAGACCATGAAGTCCGTCAAGGACATGTGGGGCATTGGATTAAAAAAAATATTAGAATGAACTTTAGCAGATCTCTTTCCAGATTTTTCACTTAGTAGTAGTAGTAGGAGCAGTATTAACTACTGTAAAGCATCTTATTCAACCTTCAGGCCTCTCCAGTGGGTACCATGGGCTCTTACATCATGGTTATTTTAGTAGGAATGTAAGGCTGTGTCCAGGTGTGTAATATGTTGAACTTGTACTTCCAAGTCTTTTACATGTGCCCCTGTGACCTGATGCTTAAGCACAGGAGCAAATGTGCCTTTCACTTTTCTAGGCTTCCTGCCCCACTTTTGATAACAAATATAATGGACAATATAAGAGCTATTCCGCTTAATCATCTATGTCCACAAAATTACAAAATTGCCTGGTATAATATTTTAAGATGCTGATTATATTATTCTAGAAACACAGCCTTGACACCAAACTGAAGAATTTAGCTCAAACATACCACAACTGACAAGATGTGACTGGATCAGTCAGCACAATTTTATTGCACGGTTTAAACTGTGGAGTAGCACTTTTGGCACAGACCTGTACACAATTGTTACATGCACATATTAGCATGACAGTACCATCACATACCTCTCTTTGCATATAGAATACAGATTTCTTCATTTAAGGTTTTCCCTTAGCATTTATAATTTTGTTGTTCCAATTATGTGAATTTAGAATTTACTTTGTTTTATTGTACTTTATAGCATTACAATATATTGTCTCCTAGAACCATCATAAATGAGTATTTCACAGTGTTAGATTAAAAAATGCACTAGATTCATTTTGAAAGTGCATACCTAGCATTGTTAACAATAGCCGTAGTGTGTTTAAACTTAACTTATCTGTACTGGCAGGTACCAGAAGCTTGTAAGGACCTCTCATCTGAAACAACGAAACTGGAGCAACTTCTAGCATTCTCTTGTGGTCATCATTATGGGCAGTCAGTATTTCACCATTCAGTTCTTCCAGAGCTGGAACTTGGCCTGTTGCAGTTACATCATCCCCTTCCTAACACTGCAAGGGTTCTGAAAGGTTTGTTTTGTTCCAACTCTCCAAATCTCCATCTTGCATGCCCACGATGTGTGCTGAGTTACTTGCAATCTCAGACAACACCACCCTTGTAAGGTGCTGTAAGTGAACCTCCAGACATCTTAACTGAACTTTAGTATTAATCTACTTGCCATACATGCTGGTTGAGTGTGATTATTAACTGTATTTTCATTAAAAGTAACTAGTTAAATTCAAGAATCCTTGTGACCTTGATCAAAATTAGAGAAATTTGGAAAGTTACGTTTAGGTAAATGCCACTGGAAAGGCCATATATGGAAATGGAAGTCATTCTATCATTCACTGAGCAGAAACAATTTTTCTGAATCTTGTGTTATTTATATGTGAGCTAGTTATATATAAACTTCTTTAGCAGTTGTTGTATGAGAAGATAGATGATGTTAACAAAATATTTCGAGTTGCTCATTAGTTTTAATCTCCCATATGCCTTTATGGTATGGTGCTTAATGAAGCACAGACACAATTTTGCCTTTACAATTTAAAAGGATGTTTCCACATTTGTGGGTTTTCATGTGTAGTTCTTGATTGGTCCCACCATGTAACATTTACGATATTTAGGCACACAATTCCAGAGATTAATGGCCCCAGGAGAATGGCTTAAGAACAAAAAATTACACAATTTAAGTACGTTGGCCTACAATACAAACCTTCAGCAGCATGTCTATGAGGACAGGTATTTATTTTAAATTCACATATGTGCATATTTTAACCATTGTAATTCCTTGTGTGTGGAACAAAATTTAATTTCCAAAATTAATTTATGCTTCAAGGAATTAAAGTAATATCATTTGTCAGTGCTCTTACTATGTTGCCTACTGTAACAGATTTTATGACATTTTCAGAAACTTTATTTCAAACCGGGTATAATTATAATTAAATGTACACACAGAATGAGTACAAACATAATATTAAAGTTATAATCTTAGCAATGTAATTGTTTTCTGCGCATTGGTGTTATTTCTTAATAACTGCTTTTAAATTTCAGTATCTATAGTACTTATTCAATATAAAAAGAACATGGAATAATTCTGTATGTAAATGGAAAATTCTGGCTTAGTTAAAGGTGTGTGCATTACAAGGGAATAACATAAATGTGGTTGATGTGTCAGCTGTAAGGCTGAATATTACACACATAAGTGCCAACAGACTCTGCTAACTTCACAGGTATTTTTATCTGGTACATCAATAAGTTATCCAGTGTACAACCAAAGTTATTCAGTGGTTTCTTTTGTAATCAGTCATTAACACTGCAAACCGTAATGTTGTGGTGCTAGAAGTAACAGGTGTGTTGTTGCGATTTCATTTATTAGCTTATTAATGTTTCCTACTTTCACTCTAGTATTTATATGGCTAGAGGTAACAAGGGCCTGATGAAGCTGATATTGTATGAAGGGTGGAGACTTTTCAGTGGTTAGTTTTTTCTTATATTTGTGACTGTACCGAAGTTCATTATATATTGATGGACATATTGCCCTAATTGCACTTTTAAAAAGCAATGTAAACCAACGAACTATAGGAAATTGCCATCCTCATAACGGTATCAACAAGAAACTGTACTCAGTGCTTGTTCATAGATGTTTTTAGACCTGCTGTGGTGTCTCTCTGTCTTATACTTGTAGTTTGAATCCATGTGGATTTGCTTGTAGACGTTGAGGTGTAATCACAGGAATTAAAGTCTCGTGGAAAAAACAGCTAGTTGCCAGTCGGCTGTTACATTGGCCGGAGATGGACTGACATGAAAATATTTGCTGAAAAGCTACATTTGCCATGTGTTTTTGTTCTTGATAAGATACTTGTTCCACCAGTCAGTAAACAACTTTCATTATAACTGATAACACATCAAGTGATTACTGATACTGATTCAGTTATGCAGTGGTTTTTTCTACAATGTAGAAGTACAAAATTTTGCTTTTGTATCCACCCTTTTTTTTCAAGCTGGAATAAAGTGGTCTTCATGACATTAGAGTAGCAGTTAGCTTGCACTTTGTCATCCAGGATGACTGGTGTGATAATTCTGTCAGTGAAACATTGTGTTACAGTGTGTATTTTTGTAGATGCGAATATTCACTCTTGATTGATGGGGAATTCTCCAACTGTTGGGTATCCTATAACATTGAAGTCTACAATGTCAGTACCATAAATAAGTATATGTAAGTAATTACCATTAGAAAAGTCTGTCCTGGGTGACCCAGCAACTGTTGTCCACTCAGGGAATTCTAGAGAAGATGTATATACAGCACATGAAAATGACTTCAGCTTAAGTTACTTTGAAAACAGCTGTGTGCTGTGATGTTGGCCATAAATAGATGTACTGTTTCTAAAAGAAAAAAACGGGCACAGGGGATAATGTACAGTGGTAGTTAGGAACTCATGTTATAATAAAATTCTGTAGGGCATCGTGTCACTTGTCATTGCTTCATCTATTGGACATGTATAGTAATATTAAATTTGGTAGTCCACTTGTCAGTACAGGCAGTTCTTATTTAATGTTGTTCTGAACAACACTTTCACTTTATTGTTGACATTTTAGTGACCATGATTTAAAGAATGTTGCCAGGACTGAGATTAACAATGCTTTTGCTGGCATGTGGCAGGGTCTTTTATGGCCAGACTCATGGGTATTGTAATTTATTGTTGTGAGAAATATGCTCTTTTCTGTGATGTTTTGCTTTGCATTGTGAGTTTCAGGACTGTAAACCCAGTGTTAAATGAGGACTTATTGTACTGGTCCTTTTTGTTGGATTACCAATTTTAGTCTCTAGTTTCAACACAAAGTGTAACTAACTGAGTATATTTTAGTTTGTATACTCTTCTGATATATACAGATGCCCTGATATTTACTATCAGGCCTGCTATGTGTTGCTAGCTGACATTTGTACAAATTGTGATATTACATTTTTTGTACCCTAGTCATCGTAAAGATCTCATGGTCTTTGTCAATTGTAATAGACAGTACTGTAATTAGAATGTATGGCAGTTGCTGTGATAATTGTAAATGTAGTGTGAAAAGTATAAATATTCACATGAACATTGCCCCTGGGCACAAAGGTTCCAGATTCATGTGTTTCTGTGTCTGGAATTTGAAACCAACAGGGCCATTAGTATCAGAATTCATCAAGTAAAAGCATTATACAGTAGTAGGGTGAGCATTCACATGAAGAAGTCAATATAGAGTGAAGCAGTGTGTCCATATACAAACCTTCCACATCACCAGGGAATATGGATGAACACTAATGTAACAGTTTTGAACCATTTGAATGTACAGCAAGGCCTTTTTTTCCACCCATTTGTTTTATGCCTGTTTGCTTTAACACCCGTTGCAAATTTCCACTACTTCTTAATTTATGTCCTCTCACTTTTGGTTTAATGCTCTTTGGCTGGTTTATTTCCATTTATTATTTTTTCCCCATATGGGAATATCATTTTTAATTTATGCCTTTTTGAATTATGACTACTTTTTCAGGAACACAAGTGGGATGTAAAGCAAGGCCTTGGTGTATCATTCTGTATTTCATAATCTTGTTTCTCTGACTTTCTCATCGTGTTGCTTTATATGTTTCACGAAACTTTTAAGAAACTGTAGGTTTTAGACAAAACAGTACATTTGTGTACTGTGAAATATTTATTGAAGTTGGATATATGCTTTTGTCTGAAACAGGGTTTTATTTGGTAAAAATGTAACAGATTACTTCAAGTTAAATGATATTCCTTATTATGTGAAATGATTAAAAAGTGTAATTTTAGACTTCACTTTTGATGACAAAGCAGGGATATCTCAGACATTGTAGTTACTGCGCTGTGGTCAGGGCAACTGGTGTTTGATTCCTGGCAGGAGCAGAAATTCATATTTTTGTCACCATATCTCAACCAGCTTTGCACCCTACCCAGCCTCCTGCCCAGTGTGTTCTGGGGTATCTTAACATAGGGGTAAAGCATTCAGGGGATGAAACTTATCACTTGCCTCCATCTAGTGCTAGGTTTAAGAATGCTTGGAGCAGTTCTGTTACTACTACATATGTTTGAATTGCGTGATGATTCATTAAACAGCACACGAACATCTTTGTATGGTAGGTCACAAAATGACGTTTAATAACAAAACTGTTTTTGTTGTAGGTATACGTACATGATCTCGAAATCAGGCTTTTACCATATGTGTTGTGTAATGAATGAGTTGGCACCAGTTTATTCATAGTGATATTTTTGATGATTCATTGTGTCATAGTAATGAGATCATAGTAAGTGACAGAGTCACACATGTCACAGTTTGTAATTCTTTAACTCCTGACTGCTGTGTGAGGTTTGAGGTTCTCACAGCAGTGTTGGTGAATACTCAAGAAAAGGGATATGACACATTGTAGACTGGCTTGCAGTTACTGACATTTCACATGACATTTCTGCCTCCATATCAAGGGCAGTCCACTCTTCTCAGGACTACCCTGCAGGTGGAGGCAACAAGCTCCACCAAAATGTCAGCACCATTATTTACCAGTCAGCATGGCGTCATATCTGAGGAGACTTTCATATTGTTGTGTTCAGGTTTGGAATGTGTACTGAACTTTCACTTTACATTGGAGGTGGGTGGAGATGGTACATGATGTTTTAAGAAGGGAATATATTTGCAAATAAATTATATTTTGGCTGTACAATGCTGTGTATATAGGAAGTTCTCAGATGTGCTAACACCTGGAATGTGAAATAAATAACTTAAATCCATGACAGATTTAGGAGAGTTGATACATCTGTGACCCATAAACAGTAACCGATCATGTGTTTGGGCTGTCTGTGTGACATAGTGGTGTCTCAGCTATTGTTATTTACAAGTAATGTGTTTTAGGTAACGAACATTGTGTTGTGGCCACCAGATCCTGTTAACAACATAATGTGAACCCTGAAAGTACTGAGTTACATTTGCCACCCTATTTGTCCTATGTTTGTATTTCCTGTCCAATTAAAAAATAAGATTAATATTCTCCTCTTGAACAAATTATTTAAAGTACTTGTTATGTTGTGATCAGAGACAGGAGTTTGGCAACCTCTTTGAGAGACAGATTTCATCTCCTCAGCCTATGCTGTAAAATTTGCCTGTGTAGCTGCGCAAAATGGTTCATCAGTAATGTTCAAAGAGGTAATTGGAATAATTTGTGTACTGTTTATAAAAGCCGCCGTAATGTTGCTAAAAATACGTTCTGTATGAAACAGCCCCTAAATTTGTGTGAGCCGATGCACAGTACTGTGTAAGAAGGTGTGCTTTTCTGGCAGTGTGCATTGGCATGCCATGGTGACATTTTTGTTTTCATAAAAACAGAAATTGTGAGAAGAAGAATCATAATTCTATTCCTAAGTTGCAAGGTAATGACATGATTTGAAATAACAGTAAGCTTTTTGTTATAAGGAATTGTGCTTCTAATTTTCACTTAAGTGTGTTGCCTCCCCTCACATATTTTGGTATACTGGCACCTTTGTTTGTCCTAGGCAACAGCCGTTATTTAAAATTAATATACATGTGACAGTACTGTCAAATACTACCATTGTACTTTTCTGTGGAATTCATTCATGTTTACTGTACTCAAAGATTCCTTTTGCTTCTAAGTTTGAACTTTAGGGAAGATTTTTTGTCATGAAAGTAGTGCACAATGTTGCTTCTCTTCATAGTCATCACTGAAGTTAACAAAGGGACTTTTTCTTTCATGTTGTAACACAGGTTTGCAGTAATGTGATGCAGAAACCCATTTTTAAGTTAATTGTGTTCTTTAATAACCTTCTGATAAGTTGATGTATGCAAGGTTGATAAAAGTGTGAGTCAGTGCCTATTAGAGAAGCCATTCTCAAGAAGAAGTAGAAAGAATGAAGGTGATAAGCAACAGAAGACCCTGCCCCCCTTTACCTAATGTAGAGGGTGTACACATAGACAGTAAGAAAGAATATCTTCATTTCAAATTACCAACCAGGTAACTATTTTAGATTTCTCTCTTTTGCAGAAAATGAAAGAGTTTTGCATTATCACACTTACATTTTCGTTTTTTGTTATTTTTGTTGATGCTGCTGCCTTGGACAGCTGGATCATTTGATCTTAATATCTTGGAGTGGGAGGGATGGGAAGGGAAGTGTTGAAGGAAAGCATTCTGTACTGTTCTGCTACCCGACTTCTGACTCAAGATTCACCACACGTTCAATTACGTGTTGTAGTTCCTTACACAAAGTTGTCAAGGAAGCTGAATTTATTGTTTTTTGGTCCTGTGAGAGTCGTTCTTCATTGTCTAAATCTTTTATTTGATGTGGCTAAAATTCAATACACGCGATATGCACAGTACACTATTGAAAGGTCTCGAGTTATGTGGAACTCAGAGCAATAAGACATATTTACTTATGGGCATAAATGAATTTTTAACCATATTTTCTGCACCTTCCACCCTACTGGGCTGAAATTGATAAGGAACGTCTCCACAATAATTTATTGAACGACAATGAATTTAATGAATTTTGGTGAAATGGATGCAGTGCTTCATGTCAGGGTGTGAATGCTTTGTTTTGCCCACCAGGCCTTACATTTTTTAGTTTGTGAAACTTTTTTATTATACCGTCATTATACAACAATGTGGTGCAGTTGTCTTTATTCCTGCAACTATCTATTAAGCGACATGTTTCGGCCCTACAGGGCCATCATCAGGCTTATAAAATAGTGGTGTTTTTTATTACCAAGGTACATCGGTAGTGTTACGTACGGGACCCCGTGGTTTACAATTCTAGTGTTTTTAAAACCTGTACTTTGCTAAAATTGGTATAAAATGACATTTTTGGGGGTGTTTTGTGTTTCGTTGTTGGTGCATCCATCATTTAGAGTTTTATTAGAGTGTGTGTGAGCCTGTTTCCTTGTATTCCATGGTTTTCATTGTTTATCGTTGTACTTGGGTTTACTCACTGTGTAACTTTCAGTTTTTTCCGTATGGTGCTCGATGTCATTAGGCACTGGGTTGTCTATGTGTTCCTGGTTAATTTTTAAGTTGGGTTTCAGTTCATGTGCTATGCAGTAACACATTTTTTTGTTGATTTTCCTACAATTCAATGAGGGATATGTACTCGGCAGTAAGCTTGGAAATTGCAGTTTCGTGAATATCGGCACAGTGGAAGCAATACTATACAAAGTAGCATAAATGAATTTTCCCACCATTTTCTGCATTTCCCAGTTTGGCTGAAGTTGGGCGCAGGTCAGTTCGGCAATAATTTATTGAATGATTTTGAGTTTCATGAAAATCCCTGCAGTGAAATCAATACTTTACATGATAGATTTGTTAGTATTTTCAGCTTTTTTCGCGTCTGTTAAATAAAAGCTGTTGTAGGTACCTGCACCAGTGTTGTGCAACCTGTTAATAGTGTCCCACTCAGGCACAAGTTATTTTGTCAAGCCCCACAAACTGTTATAATATATAATATATTAATAAGAATGTAATAATATTGTAACATAATAGTAATATTGTGTGTTACTAAAGGTTCCACAGACCACATAGGAAAGGGTCAACAGCCACAGGATGCAACCGGTGATCTGTACTTAATATCATTGGGCGTATTCAAGCATCGTAAAAATTACCTCAGTGTATGTCACACTTTACCTAAGGAGCTAACTGCATTCCATTAGGCATTTTCCACATTTTAAGGTGGGGAAAATAATTTCTGTCAATTCTGATAACAATTTAGTTGTCCAATACCCTAACAATGCATGGTTTTGGTATTGACACCAATCTAGTATCTGGGAATTTTGATGGTGGAGGAGGTGGGTGAGTGACATTAACCCTCTGAAGACTTAAAATAATCTGTATTTTTTAAGTTTGTACATCACAGAGAACACCATGTGCTTCGATTAGAAAGAACAATCAAGGACCGCAGTGGAGGTAAACAGTTATTTATTGTAAGGTTCTTTGGTAAATTTTGTGAAATGTGGAGGTAGGTATTAAACTTGGTGGTACATATAGTGACCACTAGGATTGGAAGGGTTAATGTGAATTACTATGTAATTCTTTCATACATTGGACAAAATTCTGTTGGTTATCACTGATATAATAACGTACCAGAGATGGTGAAATTTGCCATTGAGGACTACATGTTATGCCATTCACCACTAATGGGCTACATGAAAATCTGCGCTGATTAGAGTGTTTCTAAATGCCTGCTACTAGTCCCAATCCTGAGCCAGATTAGGCCAGTCAATGCCTTCATATCTGATTTTTTTAATGTCTGTGTAATTCTGATTCTGTCATCTACACCTCAGGCAGAGTTTCTGGCATATTTTTAATGCATTTATCCCTCATATGTGTGCTATGTACACCAAGTATCTTCTACCTTGATTTCATCATTTCAGTAATTAACACAGAGTACAAATCATGAAGCTCTTCATTATGCACTATTCATTTCATACTCTCTAAATTACTTATACATGTGTTTCATGGTTGTAACAGTTGAGTCAGTGCTACAATTTGAGGAGATGCAGCATGAGCTGCAGTATGTGTATGTTACGTGGTAGGGAAACATTAAACACGATGGATTTACAGTAGTACATGCTGTTTATTGAAAATTGCATACATAAGAGTGTCTTTCATACACATCATACATTGTATTAGGAGACATTCATTACCACTGCTTTCCCTTATTATGTACTGTACAAAGTGTCATAAATCTGTTAAAATTAACACGTCATTGCATTTGTGTGGTATTTGTAAAAAAATAAAAAATATTTATTATTTTCTCCATTTACACAGACTTTTATACATGTGAACAAATCCACTTGCAGGCTAGTATTTACTGAAAACAAATTTCACAACTGCAATAAGCTGAGTATAGTAAAGCAAATTTAACTTGGAAATGGATACTTAATGACAGTGTTTTATAACAAAACACTGCCTATTTCTCAACTCTTGCTAGTGCATTCTTTACTACAATTTGTAAGGACTGTTCTAATAATGATGAGTTTGGTTGGTATATGGCAGACATAGAGAAGTTCTGCATTTTCTTATGATCATAAAATGTTGTCAGATAATATACATTGGATTTAATCCTTTTCTTCTTGTACCTATGTTTGTGTATTGTCTGGTCTGACATAAGTGCTGTGCCAATATTTTGTGCTGTAGGAAAACACTTTGGGAGAACTTTTATTTCAGTCTTGGCCTCAGTTCCATTTTAATATTATCTTCACCTTCATCTCCGAAGTGATCTCTTTCCATAACGTTTCCAACACTGGGTGGAGGGTTTCTGTAGCCTTTTACTCCGTATATGGTATAGCAAGTCTTTTGGACATCATATGAGGCTTGAAGTAATACATAGTACTTAATCCTTGGAAAATATATTATGATCGTAATTCTTTTTGGGAACACATGAATGTGAAATATATGGACTTGACGATAACAAACCATCTGAATTGTTGATGTGATCATTTGTATTGTGACATGTCAACACATCTGCAGGGTGATGCACGGCTCAGTGTCTTCACTGAATGAACTTATTCCAGAAGTCATACCTAGTCACAAATGTCATATAGACATGTGTGTGATTCTATAGGGTTGCAGAGCTTTGGATGTTTGTAGCATTGCATACATAGTGTCACAACTCATATTTCTGGCCAGAAACAAATCCCCATGGTTGGAATGCAGTTTTCAACATAAATTCTGTGTAATTGGTGGTATTCTTCACAACCAGCAATTTTTTTTGTTTATCATTAAGGGTCATCTTAAGGCTGACATGTACAGTTTCTGTAAAAGAAACTGCCACATCTGTTCAAAGTTATACTTTGTAAACACAACTGCATTGATACTTGTGACATGATGAAGTACCTCTTCATTTTAGGCATGCGGTGAAAATATGCCTAATGATCATGTATAAGGTGTGCATGAAACGTGTGCCTCTTACATTTACACAAAGAGCTTTGGATAGAATTTATAAAATCCTCCTTTCCTATGGCACAGATTTCTAGTCCTATTAATATTACACATAGCGAAAGTAATCCAGCAACAAAATTCATTTTATTTCATGGGCCAGTGCCATGGACTTTAATGCAGACAGTCATAAGATATAACTCAATTCTGGTAAAAGTTTTATTGCTTGCAAGTGTAAATGTGGTACACATGACATCATCATCATCATCGTCTTTTTTTGGAAGACATTACCTAAGTACAGGTATTGTCTACTTAAAATTTGACATAACATCAAATTTTCTTCTTCTTGTCACCATTTTTATACTTGTTGGCTTGTAAACAATGTGTAATACATATTCAGGTAAATTTATGATGTATGTATGGAAGTTCACATGCCTGTTTCCAGTACTTCATGATTTAACACTATCAAATCAAAAGTGCCTTTCATGTACACTGCCTTTTGTTCTTTCACATTCTGCAAAAGTGCTCCCTGTACTGTACATAATTTCTGGCCTTGAGATAAAATGACACTAGTACTTTTACAACCCCACAAGTTCATGTGTGTGCCAAGTTGTCCCTAGTTGTATGAAATTAAGTAGTGTATCAGAAGGCCTCTAATGGCATCATGGTTCAGAAGTCGCAATTCATGATCTGCACACACAGTAGGATGATTTTGTAGGCACTTGCTTCCATTTTAAGGGAGGATATTTGACTAAAAACTATAAATCAGCTCCTCTGCCAAATTTAATTTTCAAAATACCATGATTGATAGAGAATTATATAATAAATTCAGAATAGAAAATGTGAATGAATATTTACAAATATCTGTCAAGTTAGAAGTTTTTATTTGTTGTTGGCCGTAAGACTTTATTTCTCGCCTGCTGTGCTTTCCTTGTCATTTAAATACTGCAAGTTGAAAACTCCTGAGTACCAGAGTATTTCAGTGTATTTGCATGCTTGTTGGCCACTGTTCCAGCACATTTTACAAATTGTTTATCCATTGCCTTGTTCTCTTCATGTCAGTAAAGAATGATTATTTAACAACACACTGCATGACAAAAACATAATACTACAACTACAAAAATTAACTAAATTTTGTATGTATTCATATTCCTGAAAGAAATAACTTTATGTCCAAAGTAGGCCCTTGTGTTATGTCTGTGTTAGATTTTGAGGTTAAGAATAAAAATTTAGGGCAGGGGTTATGTATGCACATGGCATGCATGCATATGTTCACACATAGCACCTTCGCACACAACACATCATCATTCCATATTCCATCCTATAAAATTTTCAGTATCTGATATTTGTACCTATTTTACCAATATATTACAGGGATTATGGTATTGTAGTACTGGATAGGGTTAATGAAATATTGGATGATATTTCCTGTTTTAATATTTGGAACTGTTATCACAAATTTCTTCACAATATATCAGTACATATAATTTTAAATGTAACTATGGTTACCAAATATAGAAGTAATATTGACCTCATGCATTATGTTGTTAGAAATTGCATCATGATGTTGGCATTAATGACTATAACCACTAATTGTCTGTGGAATTGTTTAGGAAATACAAAATGCAGGAAGTTCTGTAAACTAACAGCTGTGTAGATTTTTTACTTATCTTATGATTTTGACATAATTGTTACAAATCTATGGTGGTCTTTTTTATACCAGCTTCAGAAGTGAGACATGAGAGGGACAAAAGAAAAGGAAGACAAAGTGAAGCAGTTTGAGACTCCCTCAAACATTAATTGCTAATAATGCTAAGCGTATGTAACCAATTGTATGTTCTACTCTGCATCATATGCAAATGTATACTTATCACTCATTGTCACAAAAACTTAAGTAAAAGTGATAAAGTTTAAACTTTACATTCCCCTCAAAGGGCAAACTGCTGTGTAATTGTGTAAATATGTGTATGACACGTGTCTTGGTATTTCAAGGTGCCTCAGCATTAAAGACATGCTGGTACCTATCAGTAAGAAAGATAAGTTAACTGATCTCATCAAATTAGTTGTTGTTTAAACATTAAGAACACCATTTTCCAGGCCCTGTTGTAGTCACTGCTCTATGTACAACCCTTAATTGTTTTTTGTAATGTGTCACACTCGCTTGGATATAAATTGTTCTGTCACATCACTCTTGGCTGTTTGTCCACTTTTTCCATTTCATACACTTCACCGATTATACTCCAGTCTTGAGATTCATTCAGAATATATACAATACATACATTTCTATCTCCTGCTGATAATTCTAACTTAATCAATCTGATGTTGAATCCAAGTGTTATAGAAATTGTAAAATCAGTAAAAAAATTGCATAATTACAGAATTTGGCAACATTGTTACATATCTTTTCCACATATTAGAAAAGTTACGAGGGTGAAAATGCAAAGGAAAATTATTCACCCTTTCGCTGTCATTTGCAGATGTTATGGCCACAGTGTGCACATGGTACAGTTTAACATGATCTTTGACAACACTGGCACCTTAATAACCTGCTTTTTCAGAATATTTCTAGAAGCACCGAGAGGAACATGCAACATGTGAATAATCTCACACTGGGCGTGCATTTCACTACGTGGTAAGTTAGTAAAATCTTAGGTGAACCTTGCTATAACTTTCCGAGGATGAAATACCTGTTCCAACACAAGAGGACTGTTATTAACAAAGTATTTTATACTTCATCTTGTACTATATTTGTGAAAGAAAATTAACATACTAGCAGTGTTACGAGTTGTATTTTTAGCCAAAGAAAATGTTCTGAAATGCTACAAGCGAAGATGAAAATGGGTTGAGCATGTAGGGTTCCAGATGCAGATGACAAGGTTAGGTCAGTGTGAAATGGATTACAAATTGTGAATTCAGTGACAGGGTGTCATTTGTTTGGGAATTTGTTTAATATGACGTAGTCGACAAGAAGTTAAAGGCATTCAAATTTTATCAGCTTTATTTGGCTCTAATCAATTGCATTTTGAAACCTCGACATCATATCCCAGATTATGGTCCAAATAAAGATGTGAGTGCCTTAAATTTGCCATGATGGCTTTGTTTCTTGCTTGTACAAACTAGTAAAAGAGAAGAATGTAGCATAGCTCGTGCTGTCCCTTGGACTCTGCCACTCAGGGCAGCCATATAACTCACCCCCACTCACCTATGCCCCAGCTAAGGAGAATCCTTGGAAAAGTTGGAACAGATTGGGTACTGTAAGACAGGAACATAAGAGTCATCAAATAAATTACGGAATGAAAAAGAATAAAGAACAGTGGCAGTTACATGGAGGTGAACATAATTGGAGAAGATAAATATTGAATAGAAAAAAATGTTGGATATCCAAGGAAGACATGGAAGGAAAATGGGGAACAGCCTACATTTTAATCAAGGAAAAGTATAGGAAGAAAATGAAATAGTTGGTTTAACAATAAGCAGCAATCTACTCTGTATTTGGGTGGTGTCAGATTTGATTCTCAGCATGGAGGATTCATTACTAATAGGTTTCCGTAATTTTACTGAAACCTTAAGACAAATTCTGAAAGCATATCTTGGAAAAGCGCCATGTCTGCTGCCAAATCCTTCTCAAGTAATCATTTGTAATAACAACTTTTTCCCACTGGACACTGTGAGGCACATACAGATGACAAAAGATTGGTAAGTAAAATAAACAGTAAGTAACCAATAAAAAAACAAAGAAAGTTCTAATGAAGCAAGTTTTTCTGTGATCATCTTATTTCATACATTACATTTGCCTGCAATAGGCACAGCTAACAGAATCAGAGCTGTGCAGTTACAAATTGCCAAATCATTATTTCTTTGTAATCAGACTTCTGCACTCTGTTGGTAATTGGTTCTTCCTTCTAGTAAATCAGTATTGATAGATTATGGTTATGTCTTATATTGAAGTCCTTCTTTTTGAGTGTTGAAAACATCATGAAGTTTCTTGTGTATAAATTGTCATTATTATCACTGTATGGTTTTTCAGCAGTGTTCTGAAGTAGGAGGATGTGATGTACTGGTCTAAGGCTTCATGACCTCTAGAACCAGTGGGGTATTGTAGTGAAATTAGTGAAGTAATGTTAACTGTGTAGGCTGTCAGTGTAGTTAACTTGCATATAAAGATGAGAGTCATGTTCCTTTGTGCATTGCTGTAAGAAGGCCTTGCTAAACAAAATTAAATACTAACATTGGGGAAACCAGGAAAAAACTCAGTATGTCTCACTACAAAACTTGAAGACATTAAAACATGTCAGTATAGTACTGGACGTGTCCAGAAGAGGAAACAAAAACTGCCAAAGTGTATTTTATTAGTGACTTTTCTTAAAATTGTAAATTTTTGCATTTTTAGTAAAATTTCTGTCCATATGTGATCATATCTTTAATCAGTAAATACACAAAACTTAAAATATATATATATATATACATGCCATGTATTACATACTGGCATCCTTATCACTGTATGACCAAGACACGTTTTCATGCACACTGTTTGCACCCAGATGTTCAGTAAGTTGGTCCTTTACTAAACAGTTTTATCACACAGTGATAATATTTGTCATTATCTTATGGCCAGTGTGGAAGCTTTCTGAACAGTTCACATCATGTAATGTAAAATATAATAACTACAAAACTTTAATATTATGATGCAGTGGGAGTATCCCAGGTTACTTGTGTTTTCAGAGAAGCTTCCACTTTATTGTTTTCGGTTTAACCACAGGTTAGAACTCTATATATTTCATTGTAACAGACATCACCACATTCTCCAGATAACACATATTTATATTTTGTAACTGTTGATCACAATTTTCCAGAATAATGTGATCCGACGTTAGAAGGTGGACCGCGATTGTGATGGTGATGTGGATGTGACAGGGTGGCAGCCTTGTGTGAGCCTGGGGCCGAGTAGCGGCTGCCTGGTCGGGAATGTACAATAGCATAATGGTCACTGTTGGTTGAGATAGACCTTGTTGAGTTCATAGTGGAACCTCCAGACGTGTATCCAGGTTTTCCATTCAGGGAATACCTGCAAATATAATTATAACATTAAGACAGAAATCTGTAAATATGTAGTTTCTTATAAGTGTCTGTGCTGTCACAGTGGATGTTGCTCAGATGATATCCTCATTGGTTATTGCACTGCATAGGATAACATGTTTCATAGCAATGGGCTTCCTGAAACTTCGTGACTGTTACGTCAGAGCCACATTACTTGGCAGTATCAACACAGTGTCGCTGTGCATGATCTGCTTAGGGGTAATTCTGAATTCCAATGGATTTATACAAAAAAAACTAAACAATGCATCATGCAAGAACATGCTACCCTGTGCACACTAACATACCTGTAAATTAAAAACAATAATGAGAACTACAGTCGTATACAGATGAGAAAAATAGTGTTTAGTAGTATACTACATAAAGGTAAAAGGTAAAGCAGTCCCATTACAGGCCTGTACAGGCCCAGAGGGTTCTTAGGAAGTAAAAAGTTCCCAGATTTCGTGACAATGGCACAGGATGGTGGTAGGTTGTCAGCCTTACGCACCGACCGCCTTTACCCCCAGGAAATACTCCTGGTACTCATTTCTGTTAGAGGCTAAGTCGACCCCAGGGTCATGCTGCGATTGGAAAGATTTTATGTCAATAAAAAATTCCAATGACACCAGCTAGGATCGAATCAGTGACCTTCCGATTTGTAGTACAGCACCTTAACAACTGTGCTACCGTGGTCCCCAGTATACTACACAGAAAGCGCAAATGTATGGAATGTATGATGATAGTAATAATGATTTCACTGATATTACAGTAATAAGGTTTAAAAGAATATACTACATAGGCAATACACTGATGCTAAACACCAGTGAGAATATCATGCAAAATAACCACATTTTAGGGACTCAGAGAAATTTTTGCCAATTTTTTAGCATTATAATTTTTATTCTTGGGTGAAACACAATGTTAATATGCACAGAGTGGTGCAAACATCACTTGACCTTTGTTTAACGACAGATATCCAAGTTCTAAAAAGGAAAATAAATTACTCTAAAGAGTAAGACTGATATACTGTAGAGAATCACAATGCAGTGACACACTGTGTGTGTGTTTATAAGAAATGCATAGCTGCACATGAAAATATCTCTTCAGTGGTTGCTTACCTGGAACCATACTGCGAACCATGCCAGCTCCTATAAGGGTCATATTCCTCTATTATGCTGGGCTCCTTCTCTATGACTTCAGTCCTAGCACAGGAACATGTCATTGCAGAGCACAGGAAGATGTTGATAATGAGCATGATAAGGAACATGATTCCAAATGCTATGCACAGGTACAGCAGCCATGGGGGGTGTACACCGCCTTCACACAGCTCCTGGACCACTGCAAAGTATCCAATGGATACAGATATTACAGAGGGGGTTTTTGAACATACAGACTTGAAGCAATAATCAGGATGGGTTGCTATGGCAAGGACATGTGTGTCAAGGTAAAATGTAGCGTTTTTCCTGTCCATGCCATGAAGGCATATAGGAGGAACAGAAGTGTTGCTCCATGCATTCTTAAACTTGGCACTAGATGAAAGTGAGCGGTTAACTACATGCCACGGATGCTTTATCACTAGGAAAGACTGCCAGTATGTACTGAATATGAGACTGAGGGGAACTCAAATCTGGTGTAGACATTTTGGACAAGAGAAAGATCTTTTGCTGCTACTGGCATTCGAGCCGAGCCCTGGCTATTCTAACTATACCAGCTAGGTTATTCCGGCTCCTCAGTACATATGACTATCATAACAAATGCAGGGTTTCACTTAAGCAAGAAACATCTTGAGCATTTGAAGAGCTATCAATTCTCCAAAGAAGTCCCCATACCACGAAATTTCATGTGTGTGTGTGTGTGTGTGTATGTGTGATAAAAGGACACTCTTCACCTAAATTTATTTTCTACTAAAACATATCACTGCATGGCAGTAAATCAGGAGCAGCAGGACAACGCGGATCCTATATTCTCTGTTTTAATTAGTGCTCTGATAGCCGTGCAATGAACTAGATGAAGGAATTCGATCCTCCAGTAAAGATTTTCAGTGGCAGAATTGAACTCTCACATTGGTAACTGTTTATCTGTAATTGAAAATTCGAAAGTGTGGTATATTCCCATACAATTGATTTATGTTGCGGTTTTTCAGTCACAAAACAACATTAAAATTGTAGCTGTGCTATGAAAAAAAGAAAACAGGACTGTTGTTGACAGAACAACACAAAACAAAAGTCATAATCCTGGGGAACAAATCACAAAATAGAAATAACATTCTGTCTGGCATCTGGGAAAATGAATCGCACAGAACTAACACCACAATACTGCAGGACTGTTCAAAACTCAAATCAAGGTCTGTGCTGTTACAAATAGCAAAGTCATGGAACTACAGAATCATAAATTGGTATGCATTAACTCTCTTTCAAATAAAGATTTGATAACAAAATAATAAGAAAAAAATCTTATTCCTTGTAATATATCCGTGGGCCAGGATAGCTCAGTCGATATGGCGATTGGCTACGGGCTGGATGGACAGTCCGGGTATCGAATCCTAGGGGAGGGAGGTTTTCTACACCCATCCAGACTAGCCCTGGGGTCCACCCAGCCTCCTATACAGTGGGTACCTGGTCATTCCCAAGGGTAAAGCGACCGGAGCATGGCATTGACCACCCACCCCATCTAAGCGCCGAAGTTAAAGAAAGAGTATAGCGATACCTCTACTCCCCTTCTGGACCTTCGTGGCCTGTTCTAGGGTGAATTGTATCTGTACCTGTTTGTAATGTACCCATAGTGCTATTAGTTGGATAAAGATAAATTTTTATCTGCAGTAACATTTCTTGGCCGACGCCAGTAGCTGCGCGGTCTACGGCGTGGTGCTGCGGACGTTTGCTTGCTGGGTTCGAATCCCGCCGAGGGCATGAATATCTGTCTCTTGCGAGTATTTGTATTATCAGGGTTTCTGCGTCTGGCCGATCACTCGTCCAGAGGAGTCCTACCTATTGTGGCGTGTCCGAGTGCGATCGTGAAACCTCGACAATAAGATGGCTGTGCCCCACTAGGGGTTGTTGGGCCATGAAAAAAAGGAGTAAACATTGATTTACGCACCATCTCGAAGAATATAATGGACTCTTCCTCAACCGTTTCTCTCTTAATCGGTTCCTTAGTCTCAAAATCCTCGATTATGAACAAAATTAGGCGAAAACAGTGAACTTAATAATGTAAGCTGCATTGTTAGTAGGACCATGTTTTCTTTTCTTAATTTTATAACAGACCCGTGTATGTGATGATTGCTACGCACACAAAATGTTATTCAGGACTGTTTAATCTACTCCTCCCTTTTCCTCCGAATTAACCAGATTTTCTATTAACCACCATCCCGCCCTGTCCCTTTTAAGCCGGTTAAGCGACAGACCACTGTAAGCTGCTTATCGTCAAATGTGTTCTACTAGTCCGATCACTTGTTTTCACTCTTACAGTGCCGTTTCTCTTACGATTTATATCCTGTCTACTGTTCATGTTCAGGGCGTGGTGTAAAAACCAAGTAGACCTACGCACTGTATCGAAATGAAAATTGTGTTTCAAAATGCTGGTTGCTCAACTTGTATTCGATCAGGGGTGTCCATACTCAGTGACCTGTCACCGCCCATTTTTTATCAAGGTTTTCGACGTCTGTGTTTGCTAATTAAGGTACACATAAGAGGTAGAGTCAAATGAAAACCTTAAAAGTGTAATAAAAATTCGAAACACAGCTCGATTGTCTTGTAAGTTGACAACAATGATACTCATGGTTTGAAGAGTGGCCGACAGGTGGCAATGGAGACTACATAGAAAAATGAAGTCATTGTGTACTTTTTGTGTTCAGTAAATTGCGAGATAAAAAAATATTTAAGGTTTTCATTTGACTCACCCTCGTACAATACCATAGTTAAGTATTCAAGAATTCACAACACAAACGCAGAACCGAACCGTCAAATTCATGTACGGGCCATAAATGGATTTTCATCCACCGAAAGGTGGCCGTTTCATCATGTATTTCCACGAGCCACGTGACACTTGGGAACTCGACCATAGGTGAGTAATAAACAGTTGCCTTAAACGAATGCTGCTGTCATGGGGTACGAGGCGAAGTTGGAAGGGCGCAAACAAAACTATCTGATCCAAAATTACCTGATCAAAAATTGCCTGATCCAAAATTACTTGATCCAGAATTACCTGATCCAAAATTATCTTCCGTTTCCCTACGCATTTTCCTTCTACCTGGACCCATGAAAATGCCGGGAACATCACCAAGATTAGTTGATGCAAAACAAGTAAATCCCTACCGAAGGCATGCAGAACAACAAGCGGAGAACCTAGAAGTGAGGACGAAAGACGTCTGCAAGACCTACCCGATGGGATGACCTCAGGAAAATGATCCTGACGTTATTAAGTCATGAACCACCCTGTAGATACCTGTCAGTTTTTTTATAATACGAGTCTCTGGCGATGGAGACACACGTCTGCGAAACGTCATAAATTTATTCTAAAGCCGCTGATCGTCCAAGGCTTCAAGAATGTAAATATGCAGTAATGCCTGTCCAAGCCATTAAAGTACGAGTATATAGGGGTAACATGAGTATAGCTCCACTCTTTACTTACGGGAAATAAATCCGGTACCCATTGAATAGGTAAACCTTCCAGCCCGCAGCTAGGTGTTACACCAAATAGCAATATCTCCTTCCGATTAAAATTATGAGTTGAAGTTTCATTAGTGCGGGAAATTTACTGAGGAGATGAACAGAAAATAACATTTCAGAGAACAGTGTAATTTGGGGTCGCCCTAAAACTTCTTAAGCCCATGTAGAAATTACAAGGGCGTTTTACAAAGGTACATATAAAAAAATGATATGCATTAGACCGAAAATACATGTGAGCATTCTGAGCTTATAGCAGCATCGTTAAATAGTCTACAAATAATAAACAAACAAACGAACAAATAAGTAATGAATACATAAACAGTAGGCCCACAGCCCACCTACAGCATCAGATAACAGAAGATCGCAGGAAAATATTAATACCCCAGTACAGTTCAAACAGGTGAAAGTTTCGACAACAGATGTACAGAGCACTTACTGTCCTTCAAATATAACCAAAAAAAAAAAAAAATCAAAATTCTCTTAACACCTACTGGAAAATGTCCACTTCTTCGGAAGGATCAATGACGTTATGGAAGTGTTGCGGTTTAGTAAAGAGGCGATACAAGCAGATATAGCAGAAAAAAAATTTATCTGTAAAGAAACAGTAAAAGGGAATCAACTGAAAGATAAACGCACAGTTACACCAGTGAAATATTTGAAGCAGCACTGAAAGGGGGAGGTCATTTAATAGGGTCTCTTCATTTCAATATCTTGTCCCCTACACCGCAGTAGGCAGTTACACACAACGAGTGTACGTGTACACCGGTCGCAACGCAAATGTTAAGGTAATATTCGCCTTCATTAAAGTATATCGCAATATTAAGGTGTTAAGTTTACTGTTTTCAAGAATATGTGAGTACATAAATATTTTTAATTTTGATTATTATTGAACATTACGAAACTCGGTAAATTTCCAAGCCACACCATACATTACCAGCAATTATTGCAGACACCACCCCAAATCAAAGTAACAAACGCGGAGAAGATATGCAGTCTTCATTAATCTAAAAAGAATCGGAAGTTTCACCCACCATCAACATTCATATTAGCCATACTCCAAACACACGCTATGTTTCCTCGTGTCTTAAATATGATCCCTTATAATTACGCACACCATTAGAATTCTACTGCCTACCAACGTATTTTGTAGTAAATCCGTCATACTCTCCTTTTCATAACGTTACACACTATATCAAGGCTTCTTATGTAGTTCCTCAATATTTTACTATGTATCATTATTTTTTAAAGGGTGATATCTCAGTCCTACTTGCAGTTGAAATATTCACTTAAATTATGTAATTAAGACCTCATAATGGCCTGAAATGAGCGGAAACCTGTCGCTTAATGAACTGGTATTGTAAAACTGTATACAGCAGTATGCTGAATACATATGCAATTAGTAATCAACTGGTATTAGAACACTCAAATTAGAGTTCGCAGTCCGTACAACAAAATGTCTTACCACAAGTGATGACTTTCCGTGTCTTTTAGTTCCGAGAATTGAATCACCCCGATAGCAAAACCCAAAGTTTCACACTGCCAATAAAAATCCCACAGCTGACACTCTCCATTTCAGTTCGCCTCTCCATACAATTTCCCGTTCTTCCTCAGTGTGATTGTTATTATTTTCCCTATAGGCGCTTCGAAGTCTCCCATAGTCTTCCAAGAGATACTACCTCCAAAATTTATAGGTATTTTTTGTTTCCTGACATAACCATCCCAATGCACAGATATTTCGTACATTTTACTGCCATAATGATGTCTTTCCAAACACCATTTGCTATTCCTGTAACACGCAATATCAAATCGCTGCTGTATTCACCCCTGACAGGGAACAGTTCTAATCCAAGCCCACGTCTGTATCTTTAAACTAAAACTTGTGCTTTCTATAATGCAAGTAGAGTGACCTTGCTGGCCTAAGCCCAGTGTGGTCAGACCGGTTTAGCCACCTGGACAAAGAAGGAAGGTCCCTTTGACGTGGAGTCAGTCCGGACAGTGAAAGTGGGAAGCAAGCTAGGACTATATAAGGTAGAGATGGATTTAAATTTTAAAAATTCACTTCTCTAAGAAGATTTTGAATGTTCCGTTAATTGAAAAGAACACCGTCGTTCACAAGTTCATGTTAAGTAACAACTTCTTGTGAAAATACTTTCCTTCGATTCTTAGAATTTGGACTCGCTAGACTATCAAAAGCAATCGACCGGGTCGGAATCCAATTACGCCTGCACGGAAATTCTATGGACATCAGTAACGTCATCAAACTCTTGGATATCAAAGTTTTCTTTATTTTTTCTTTTTACACCCGTATTTAAAGTGAATATATTGATTCAATCAGGGGTACAGAATATTATCCGGGGACCGGATATGATAAAGGAATGCAAATAAATCCTCCACTTTAATTTCTGTGCAAGTAGCAGTAACGGAATAATCATTTGATTGAGACTCGATAACTTTGACGTCTACCACATTTTTGGATCCACTTTACTTTTATTTTGGTTCACATTAGGTTATTTTAAGTGCTGCTTTAGTTAGGCACAAACTAGTCTCTGCATCTTCATGTTTGCACCGTGCATCAATGACAAACACTTTATTATCCAACAAATGCACAAATATATAATTCGTAGATATAATTAAAATTATAAAATATTTAAAAGTGCTCCAACATGTTCCGGATCACAAAGGATCCATCATCAGTGAGCCTTGTACAGTACAGAATATGCTTCCATAACACCGACTATGTCCATATAAACGGACACGATAGAATCATTCTTGTAATTTTAGCCAAGTACTAAATGTAGTTTAAGAGATTTTTTAAGAGACAAAGTCTATGAAACTCGCTGAATCTGAACACTGTGTTACGAAATGCACTCTGCTGTCCTCTTCACTTCATTTGATTTAATGACAGCTTTACTTGAGAAATAAACGGTCTTTCACGGCTCACTTACGAGACTGTATTTGCTAAGTATTTGCCTGATGGAAAAGGCCTTGAACTGGAAGTTACAGGAATATATGAAGCGCACAACAATGTGTTGTCTTGCACTACCGCGTTACTGGAGCGCCAGCAATACACACCCATTACTGTGCACCACTGAAAGCATAATTAATTTAGCTCGTGTCTGTCCTATTTACAAGAGACTGCACATTACGTAGACAATAGACAATATACGTAAGTTATTAATAAATGGTATGCGCATTTTCAATTCTATCCTCAAGGATGGATTTTCCCTTTCTTTTGTTAACCTGCCGCTTCATGAAAGAAGTGATGTAAGCTAAAATGAAAGTAAATTCGAAGTCTTTGTCTGGATCTAAACTGATGTCTCGTGGTCCCCAGTGAATATATTCGTTTTAATTTCGTATGTTTTTTGGATTATGTATTAGTTTGTAGTAGACCCTACTTTATAAGGTCCCTTACGTCATCACTCAGTATTTATGGCATGAAGTTCAATTATCGTAATGTGTAATTGCAGACAATGCATACAGAAAATTCATATAGTGGTGAGGTCGGCCATCATTTCCATGTGTCACCTCAAAGGCTTGAGATGAAATTTCTTATTCAGGACCCATAATTAAAGCTGTCGGCACAACAGTTAAGTCACAGGGAGGCAGGATAGCTAGTCCGTTAGTATACGCAGGTTACAGGTCGAACGATAGAGAACGTGTGGGTCGGTTCGAGTCCCGGCAGAGACAAGGAACTTTTGTCTCCTCCATAGCGTCGAGAGCGGCTTGTGGCCTACACGCAGCCTCATATTTAATGGTGCGGGAGGATCGTTCACCAGGTTTGAAGCGACTTGAACGTGAAGCTCGCTTGACCTAGTGCCGAGGTTACGGATGAGTGGTGCTGTTAAGTTTACTCACCATTCGCCTTCATGGCAACTTTACACACATCTACTGGTCAATCATAACCATTAATTTATACGATAGAGCCAAATTTAGCCTTGTTGATTTTTTTTAGAAGAGCTCGATATAACCACGTTATTATTTGGTACAAAATGTAAACATAATTGTGATTTGAAGTTATTTTTCATACGTTAATATAAAACAAGATGGGAGTACAATTAATTCGCTTTCCCCCACCCAGTCTCTGCTGCAGGGCTTGACATTTCAGGGACTGCAGTATTTCCAAGAACATTTTATTGTATCTGGTGTACGCATTTTTTTGGTTCTTCAATAACAGCTCAGCAATGACTTTGATCCAGAACTGCCCATCTAGGAAATATAACAATTTGAAGATGAAAAATGTATGTTTTTTGGTGGCCAATTCTAATTGCGTTTATTATGATGAATGATTTTCTGACATTTAGCTTTCTCGAATTTTGATTTGGCTTGCAGACCGTTCCGCGAATATCAAATACGCAGTCTGGTTCACGAAAATCTGACGTTGTTCCTGGTGGACAGAAAAAATTGTCACGCCCAGATCTTGTGTAAACGGCTTAGCAACCAGCAGTTTATATCTGAGATAAATGAGTAATACATCAGTGACATATTTATGGGAAATAGCATACGACTTCAATGACACGTCTCCAGGTTTCTTGACACTCATTGGTGTGGTAACGAACTGCGATAGGTGTGTTACGGACTGTACTTACTTGGTGCGTCACCGGGATCCAGCACGAAGACGCTGGTACTGGCCATTAGAACGCCCTCGTCATTGGAAGACGCCTCTGTGCTATAGATGTCTTTGTCCTGAGATCTAGCCTGGGCAGCAGGGAGAGGTTCCAGGTCCGTCTCACACTGTATATCGGGGCAGCTCCCTGAAAAATACAGATGTGGCAATCCTTTAACACTCCTCAGAAATGACACTTTGCTCTTGCCTGCACGGCCTTCCTTCTTTCTGTTCCGGTATTCGCGCTGTCCCTTGTGTGTGTGTGTGATCGAACTTGTTTCTAGAGGCTAACTTTCTTTCCATGATTCAGTCGTCGAAGCCGTATTTCTAACAATAAACCTTGTTTCTAACAACAAGCCGTGTTTCTAACAAGCTTTGTTTCTAACAAGAAGCCTTGTTTCTAACAATAAACCTTGTTTCTAACAATAAGCCTTGTTTCTAACAAGTCGTGTTTCTAACAAGCCGTGTTTCTAACAACAAGCCTTGTTTCTAACAACAAGCCATGTTTCTATCAACAAGCCTTGTTTCTAACAGCAAACATTTTTTCTAACAACAAGCCGTGTTTCTAACAATAAACCGTGTTTCTAACAACAAGTCTTGTTTCTAACAACAAGCCGCGTTTCTAGAAACAAGGCGTGTTTCCAACAACAAGCCGTGTTTCTAGTAATAAGCCGTGTTTCTAACAACAAGCTGTGTTTCTAACAAGAAGCCTTGTTTCTAACAATATACCTTGTTTCTAACAACAAGCGGAGTTTCTAACAACAAGCTGTGTTTCTAACAACAATCCTTGTTTCTAACAACAATCCTTGTTTCTATCAACAAACCTTGTTTCTAACAACAAGCCGTGTTTCTAACAACAAGCCTTGTTTCTAACAACAAGCCGCTTTTCTAACAACAAGCCTTGTTTCTAACAACAAGCTTCTTTTCTAACAACAAGCCGTGATTCTAACAACAAGGCGTGCGACGGACAGACGATACAGAATATAACGAAGGAGATATTTTTCGTTTGCCCCAACTGTACATTGCGTTTGAAGTAGATTATAATCGAAAGAAGCGACGCACAGAAATAAATGATTTGCGTACTTTTAAGTAATGTATGTTTTAGAAATAATCAACAGCGTATTCTTCTGCAATGTGTTTGTTTTCTAGACGCGTTCGCAAAATTGCGGAAAGCGACAGTTAGCTTCGTCATGTCCGTCTGTCAGTCCTTATCTTTTCTCCGTACGGAACAACTCGGCTAACACCGGATGGCTTTTTACGAAACTTAATATTTGAGGGTTTTTCGAAAATCTGTTAAGAAAGTTCCAGTTTAATTAAAATATGGCAGTAATGACGGGTATTTTACATGAAGAACTATGATAATATCTCGTTGAATTCTTCTTGAAATGAGAAATATTACAGAAATGGTGTAGACACATTAAAACATATTTTTTGTTTAGCAACTCTTTTTTTTTTGACAGAAAATCGCACAGTTTACGAGATAATGTTGAAAAATGTGGTAGAATCAGAAAGGTTACAGACGACGAAATAGTTTCGATCTGCATGCTGGATAACTAAGGCAAGAATGCAGACAGAAACACAGGCAGACAGACACACAGACAGACAGACAGACACAGACAGACGGACAGACACAAATCATAATATTTAATGCTTATTGCTTCATAACTGATTAATTACATCTGATCTTTTCAAAAGTTTTACGGCAACGCTAACAACACCTGAGCAACTGCGCTACGACCTATCACTAGGATCTGTTTAGCCAAACTGTGCGTCCGAAGAAGGTCATAAGCAAACGAACGTTCTTTTGTTTCGATGCAACATCAGGCATTTTACCTAAGATTTGCATACGTTATATAGTTGCCGGTGAAATACATCTGCCATAAATGCATTGTTGTGCAACACTCAATATTGTCATATAGTTGACAGTGACGTGTAGCTATAAACACACACACACAAACAATGCATTGTTGCTTATACACAGCAGGAGTGTTTTCGCAAACGCGCCATGTTTCACGTTTCACGTTACACATACAGTACAGTGAGGGTTGTTTGATCGTGCATCTTCCTCATGAAATGATGTGAAATGCCAACTTGATGCTACTGGGTAATTTTACTGTTGTATTCTTAGCTCGACATGTTTCGGGTACATACGCCCCTCATCAGGAGCATTAGATGTTCAGTTGCATCATATGGTTTTCTGCACCGAGTTTTTGGATGGGTGGTGGTCTTGAGAACCGCTGCGTAGGTCGTGTGTACGGTGCGGCTGGTGCCGTGCAGCAAACCATATGCCGCAACTCAGCTCCTGATGATGGGCGTATGCGCCCGAAACATGTCGAACTAAGAATACATCAATAAAATTACCTTGTTGTATCAAGTTGGCATTTCACATTATTTCGTACAGTACAATGTCTATCTTGTTATCAGGTGTTCTGATTGGGACACACGACGGACCAGCCTCGCAAAGTGAGCTGATTACTGGCATAAATTCTTACCTTTGCATACTGCAATGTCACACTGGAAATGCACCTCACTACTCTCCGGGAACCTGAACATTGAATACAAAGTGGCGTCTGCTGCTCCGGCTTTCTCTTCGTATTTGAACTGTGAAATTACCCGAGGGTTCACCGGACATCTGAAAAATCACCAGATTTGCACAGATTTAGTAACAGAACAAATAATATGTGCCTTTTAATATGAAAGCATAATTTAACACAAGCAGGCGTAGGTACAAGATTAATATTAACATAAAGCTCTGACAAATTAGATTCGTAAATATGAACTGGATTGAACTGGCTGCGGTACGGTTCAATTCTTGTACTATGCCAATATGCTGATTAAATCTTAACTTATGCTTAAAACAGACATGTCTTGAACAGTTGAATGTCACCTGCCTGAGGATCGTACTGCATCAAGCAGTTGGATATTTGTTTAATTAGTTAGGAGCACGAAGTTTCGTCCTTACAGCCACATAGATTTCAGGCTTGTAGTTCTTGGTTGAAAGATATGAACCGCGGACAGTTCGCATTGTTACATAATGGCAGTGCACTTGAAGGGCAGGACATGACCACAAAAAGTTCGTGGGTTCCCGCAAGTAAACATGCTGTCGGTTTCAGAAATTGTTGTTACCGCTCCTTCATTCGGCAACGTTTTAAAAATATTTGTGAAACTCCCCATTTCAGCATTTATGAAACCAATTTGTATCACTGAAGTGACAGTACATTTACTTTTTAGAGAAGGCAATAAAAAGGAGTTTAGAACGGCATCTTTATTAAATCAGTTGTTCCAGCCGTCCAACACAATTGTAGTTGGTAGACAAATCTCTTTTGAGGTTAATCCGCTAACATTAATCTGCTACATGTTTCGACCGGCATGCCGTCATCCTCAGACTGTAAATGAGATCTACTTCAGAACTACGGTTGTGATAGACTGTTATACCAATTGATTTAATTTGATTCCCAATACAACGAGATACAAAATATCAAAGCAGTTTTAGTAACCGAATTAAATATTTAAAATCATTCAGGTTTAAGTACTGATACATTTTTATTTTCACTCTTCCTCTCTCATGCCTTTGCTATTAACGATAGTGCACTTGCACAGGAAATACGCAGCCACTGTCACGGTTGTCGGCACTCAACACGGGATACTGTTTTTTTCTTTTACGACAAAAGAACAAGTACCCTAAGGATGGACTGACTACATTCTGGCACCTCTGTAGAACATAATGAATTATTTGACTTAACAGGCGGCAACACATCCCGAAACAGAGCTAAAGTTGGAATGAAGACAAATTCTTCTTCGAATTTCTACTGAAAAATTTCAAGATTATCTTCAATTTTATATTCAAGGCGAGGGGCCGGAGTACGCTACAAGCTGGAAGGTTCGGGGTTTGAAACCCGTGAAGGTCAACAGATTTATATCTTCTCCAAATCTTCCAGACCGACTCTGAGACCCACTCTGCCTGCTATTCAATAGGTATCGGCGTTCTTTCCCTAGGTGTAAAGCGGCCGGAACGTGAAGTTAACCATTCACCTTCATCTAGTGACGCTATACTCGTACTCCCGTTTTATACCTTCATGATGCGGACAAGTAAAGCTTTACTTTATACATTAAATAGAGCCTTGTGTTACGTCATCACTTGTTTCAAGACGGTAACTTATTACACAAGGAGAAACAAGAATAATTGTTTGTGTGGCAGGATTTACCAAATACTTTTACGTCCGAATGCGTGATGATATTATGCCCATTTTCCTGTCTTCTCTTTTAGTTCATTTTATTCCACAAAGACGTGAAATGTTCCGAAGTCAGGAAATCGTCATATCAGACAAATTCTCCCTCTCAACTTTTTTTTAACTCTATGCAGATGTAACTAATTCTTGAGATTCATTCAATTTAGCACTTCCATATCTGGTGGCCAAAAAACACTTCTGCTATATTCGTTTGCTTTCTTCCCCTTCATTCGCTTCAAAGTCCTTTCTTTTGTCTGAGCGGTCGGTGGTCTTACAAAGAGTCCGTATTATCATAATCAGGAAAAGTAAAACTTAGAAATAAAGGAAATGATCACAACAGTCAAATAAAACAGTATTTTATAAGGTTCTTAAAATACAGGGTGATTCAAACAGATGGACTCAATTGAAGAGTAAACGGCGCCTCAACACACGCCAGACAGTTGGTTGTGGTATTTCAAGTTCTGTGCTCGCTCTACGGGTTGACTTGCGTGGGCTACGCTCAAAACTCTCTTGAATTCGTCTCACGTTCTCCTCTGATACACGTGGTCGGCCGGAGCTTTTGCCTTTACACAGACAGCCTATTTGCT
>Ga0123355_10001775_pt1 | contig 30209 bp, 29 predicted proteins | sample TergutEmb28metaG_3_FD_89872 | JGI IMG/M metagenome (GOLD analysis project Ga0123355, IMG submission 89872) | Embiratermes neotenicus P1 segment gut microbial communities from Petit-Saut dam, French Guiana - Emb289 P1 | ecosystem: Host-associated > Arthropoda: Insects > Digestive system > Gut ... | reverse complement strand
GGGAATGTAGCTGTTACATCTAACTCTGCATAAGGTACAATGGCGTTTACACCATTAAGCTGTGTCCACATGCGGATGGTGCCGGCTATAGATGGGACATTGTCGTTGTTGTTGTTGAAGATGTTAAAACCAAATGTGGCATTTGTCACAATAATAGTGCCGGTTAAGGCTATACTATCAGGATTGGCAACATGCCCGAGGTTAATCGCCCATTTGAACACATTGCTTTGGCCATATGCCGGATTAAATGGTGCATCACCAGCATTGGCCAACGTCCACACAACAGGAAGCGTGGTGACAAACGGGCTAGATGTAACAACTGTAACCGCCTCTGTCAGCAATGCAATTGCGGCGACTTCATTGGTGACTGGCACAGGAAGCGTCATATTTGTCGGAGCTGTGGCACTTATAAGAATTGGGTTACAGACCACGCAGCAGGCAAATCTGCACGAAGCATCCGCACATGGGCTTTGGCAAGGGGTTCTACCGCAATCCGCGCACATTACTATTACCGCACTATGTGGTGTTGTGCCTGTAAGTCTAAACTGATAGCCCCAGTTTTCGGCGGCACTTGAGGCTGCGCCCTGCCAATGCTGCGATGGCGCGCCGGTCACCACCAGCCATAGATATGCGGTGTTTTCCGGCACAATAAAGCTGCCGGAGCTCTCCGGATTAAGGAAATCGGCCGAGAACATATCGCCGTAATGGCGGGTGCCGTCGGTTGTTTTGGCCAAAAAGCCATAACGCCAGCCGGCAAGCTCTCTTCTGGCTTCAGTAATTGGGAAGTATGCATGATCCAAACCCCTAAAATCTATGGTGACTTCGGTACCAGCGGCGGGCACATTAAGGCGCACGGCATTAAAGCCATAGCTGTTGGGCACCCGGTCGGCCGCCACTCTGTGCCACTCCCCTATTCTGGTAAATGCACTTACCATACGGTTTGCAAATGGGGCACTGGCATCTCTTACATGATCCATATCCCACGTAACAAATCTGCGGCTTGCGTCGAATATTTCGTCATTAAATTGCTCTTGGGTTATGCCGGTGTAGGCCACATAGGTTTCGATGATATTGGCATTGCGGGCCAATGATTCCCGCGACAGTCTGCCGGTTATGCAAGGGCCATGCAGGTCTGCCCAATACATAAATATCATTGGAGCGCGGAAAAGCTGGGTAGAATGCTGGAAGCCTCTGTGGGTGGTTTCGGCCATAAAGGCTGGGCCGTGGGTTTCGTAATGGAACCAATGGGGATACAGATACCATACCATAAACTGGGCAAGGGTTTCTGTAACTGTTCCGCCGGTGAAAGATGCCGGGTATTCGCGCCACTTTGCAAATTGGAAAGTGTGAGCAATTTCGTGTACAAAGGTTGGGAATTCCATTGCGCCGGTGGCCGGGTTAATAAAAGGCCGTGATGCGCCGACGGATTGGGTCAAATTACCCAAATAATTAACACCCGCAACCGATGTGGTGCCGCCGCTGGCTTGCCAGCCGTCGTTGTATGTTAGGTTGGCGCGCACGCGGTGGGTATCCCATCTGTGGTTTGTATATGGGCTGCCGTAGCCAAGCTCGTCACGGACAACCTCAAAAATCCTGTCCAGCTCTGCCGCAATGGCTTCCAGCTCAAGACGCAGTGCCGGGCGTACACGTGGGTCATCAGGTCTACCAAATTCGGCCCACTGGCCCAGGTTTTGCCAGGTAATTATAAAGTGTTCGGTTTCTATGCTGGATTCCAGCCTGTAAGAGCCGGTAAAGTTAACCAAAGTGATTTTTTCGGCATTTTGATGCTCTTCACAATCCGAAGCCAAACAAAGGCGTGCTATAAGTCCACAGGTATTACAATGCACTAAACAACCAAGGCGGTAACAACCGTCAACTATACACATGTTTTGATGCAAACCCTGTATGGGCCCGATAACTGCGGTATGTACGGAGCCGCCAAGGACATTTACACCAACAGAGCTTGCTGTTGCTCTTAAAAACATGCCGGTGTCAGAGGCGGTTATTTTATAATCCCGCCCGGTTGCGCCGGGTATGGCCGTCCATGGGCCATCGTCTGTGGTACTTCTGTACCATTGGGTTATTACTTGGGCTTGGAATGCAGCAACGTTGGGTGTAAGGGTCGGCAGTCCGGCGCGTAAGCGGCCATGGATGTTAAGATGGCCGTCTCTTTGCGCAATATTACCTATAGAAGCAAGATTAACTTGGTTAACACCCAAAATAGGGCCTACGACCGCGGAGAGTATGGGGCCGCCGGACACATTGGGGCCATCGGCATAGGCTCTTACTCTCACAAACATGCCTTCGTCAGCAGCAGTGATTGTATAATCCCGCCCGGTTGCGCCCGCAATGGCTATCCATGGGCCTTCTACCGCGGCAGCTCTGTACCACTGATAAGATATTTGAGCAACATAAACCGGGTGGCTTGGAATGTTAAAGGTTAAATTACCGGCTCTAAGCACACTATCGCGGTGAAGATTGCCGGTTAATTGTATGATATTGCCCATGGCAGTAAGTTCGGCCGGTCTCATGCCAGGCACGGGGCCGGCAACTGCGGAATACACAGGGCCGCCGGACACATTAGGGCCATTGGCATATGCCCCTATGCGCAAATACATGCCTGTATCGGCTGCGGTTATTACATAATCGCGGCCGTTGGCACCTGGAATAGCTGTCCATGGACCGTTGGGCGCGGCACCTCTGTACCATCTAAGAAGCACCTGCACATCGTGGAACCATGTGCCTGGAGCATCGTAAGCCAAAGCGCCGGCTCTAAGGGTGCTTTGTATGTAAAAATTGCCGGCAACAGGAATAATATCGCCTATAGATTCAAGGACAATAGATTCTAAGGTAGCTTCTTCGCCAAAAACTTCCAATGCGGCTATGCCAACACCGGGGGCATTGCCGCCTGTTTTTGCACCAAATATTTGAAGTCTAATGGTGTCTGTGGTAATGATTTCAGGAAATTCCACAATATTCCATATAGTATTGCGTCCCCATGGCTGTGGTGCGGGCCAGGGTCGGTTTGCCGGGTTTGTGCCTGAATTTGCATTTACCCCTATTGGTGAATTGGGGTCGGCAACACCCACGCGGGCGACATCGTTGGGCAGCGGTGTGTATGGAAAGACATTCTCCCACTGACCTTGGTCATTCATAAACTGCACATTGGCCGCATTAGGCCAACGCACGCCGGCATCGGTAAAAATATGCCACATTACGCGCAGACCGTCAATTTCTTGGGGTACATTCCAATTCAACTGAAACCAGATGGGGTCTTGCTGAGAACCTACGTTTGCCGCAGAGCCCCAGGAATTCCAATGGTTATTGCCTGCGGTGGTTGGCAGCGTGCCATTAATTGCATTGGCCGGCGAATTGCCGCCGTTGGTATGTTGGGCGGTAGCCGTGGCTATGCGGGCAATATTGCCCTGGGCCAGGGTGGTGGTGCCCTCTTGTGTCCAGTGGGGCGGAAAATCCAAAACCTCCGCTGTTTCTTCAAGGTCAGCATTGTTCGCAAATGCCATTAATGGAAACGCTGTTAGAATCATAATCAGCGACAAAACCCATGCGACAATACGGCTAAAACCTTGTACATTTTGCTTTTTCATTTGTCCGTCTCCTTTCGTATTCTTGACGCCAACAGTCAGATGATATACCACTACGTATAATTCGACCCTCCTTTCCTATGTAATTATTGAGTATTAATGACAAAAAAACCGCACACAACTTACCAAATTTTGTTATAAGTGTACTATACTTGATGAATTGTGTCAAGTGTGCTTTTAGCAAGGTGCGGTCAAATTGCATTGATATTAGACCTACCATAAAAAGTAAATTTTCGCTTGGCAAAAAATAAAACAGCCCCGGCCAACGCCAGGACTGTTTGCAATATCAGGTGTAATTTACACTGAGCTATCGTGTATTTTAACTGCCAAATACCGTAATTTCTACAGATTTTGTCAACACATCGGTGTAGCTGTACGAAACCGTACGTTTTGGTCCGGAACCGGAATCCAACAGAATTGTGAAGATAGATGGATAGGCGTTTTCGATGGTGCCGGAGTGTACCAGAGATTTTTGACGTCCCTTGTTTGTTTCCAACATAACCTTCGAACCCACATGCTGGGAAATATTTTTACGAACCTGAGACACATCGTTTTTCAAATACATAAGCAGCACTCCAATCTAAAAATAAGATAACATAATATATCCTTAAAATTTTGTTAATACAACTGCAATATTCTTTTAACAATTATACTACAAAATTTACCCGCCGTCAACACAAATTTTCCAAAACAAGTGCCTAAAAAGCCCATTATTTCAATTGAAACATTATGTCAATAAATGGAAAGTTGTTAATAATTTTGCAAAATAAAAAAGGCGACACCCGGCCGCCGGTTAATAATATTGAAACATGTTAATAAAACCTAAAGGCAGTAAGAGGAAAATACCGCAACAAAATCTTCGCCAAAATTTGATCTCTGTCCACCGTGCCAAAATGGCGGCTATCTATGCTTGCGGTTAGGTTGTCTCCCAACAAAAAAAACTCTTCATTACCCAATGTTCGGTCTATGCTTATAGCATTCGCGCCGCCCAGGACCCATTGTGCTGCCTGGCCATTTATGTACAATACATTGCCACGCAGTAGCATATGGTCGCCGGGAGCTGCCGCCAGCCGTTTTACCGCAATGCTGTCACCAATAGACACCAGCACAATATCCCCTGATGACAGGCGGCCGAAATTTCCTAAAAAACGAGAGATAACCAGATGATCACCTTGGTTTGCGCCCGGCGACATAGAGCTACCGCCCACACGTATGGGCCAAAAAAACATATATGCCAACAAGGCCAGCAATGCCATTATAAGCACCACGTCCAGCCAATAGTTAAGCCGATTATATTTGGTGCGAAAAATCTTCAAAATTCCACCGCCAAGGTATTTTTTCGTCACATTAATGCTATCACATAAGCCGATTATCGTCAACATCAAAAAACCTCTTGACAAAGAAAGCAGTCCTGTTATATAATAGTAATAAATAGCGACCGTCTGGTTTCAGACCATCAAAAGGAGTGCATAAACAATGGAAACAAGTATATCCAAAAAAGCAACATGGGGCTATCTTTTAAAATTTTCTCTACCAACAATCATCTCCATGCTGCTTATGAGTACCTTTGGCATAGTTGACGGAATTTTTGTAGCGCGCTTAATTGACCCCATCGCCCTATCGGCAGTGGGCATCGTTTTCCCCTTCTTTGCCTTTGTTATGGCCATAGGTTTTATGCTGGGTGTTGGCGGAAACGCCCTTGTTGCAAAGAAAATAGGCGCAGGGCTTGAAACCGAAGCCAGAGTAAACTTTAGCTTAATTGCATTGACCGCTTTTATATTGTCCGTGTTGGTGGCCGTTGTCGGAATTGCTTTTCCCAGCTTCATCTTGAATATATTGGGTGCAAATGATTTTGTTTATGATATGGCGCTGGAATATATGATGCCTTTGCTGTATTTTTTGCCGGCAATAATATTAGGCATGGCTTTTCAACAGTTTTTAATTACCGAGGGCAAGGCGCATATCATAACAATTACCACTGTTGCCAGTGGCCTTACCAGCGCAGGATTAAATTATGTGTTTATATATTTGATGGATATGGGGCTTAGGGGTGCTGCCATTGCCACAAGCATTGGCTTTACGCTGCCTGCCATCATCGGACTATTATATTTCACCTTTAAAAGAAGTGGTAATTTATATTTTGTAAAGCCCAAATTTGAAATTAGGGTTCTTGGCCGCGCGTGTATAAATGGTGCTTCGGAGATGGTCACAATGCTTGCCACAAGCATAACCTCTGTACTTATGAACAACATACTAATGCGCCTGCAAGGCCCGGAAGCCGTGGCCGCCGCCGGCATAATGTTTGCGGCTATGGGCATATTTACGGCTTTGTTTGTTGGATTTTCGTCAGGCATTGCACCAATAATCAGCTATAATTACGGCAAAGGCGACACAGAAAATCTAAAGCGTGTGTACATTAACAGCCTCTGGCTGATAGGTATAATCTCTACACTAAGCATTGGTTTGGCTTGGCTGCTTACAAACCCAATAATAAGCGTTTATGATGTACCCGTGGGCACGGCCATATATGACATGGCCTTTGTTGGCACACGCATCCTTGCCGCAGGTTTTGTGTTTATGGGCTTTAACACATTCTCATCCATGTGGTTTACCGCTTTAAACAACGGCCTGGTATCCTCTGTGCTGTCTTTCTTTAGGACGCTGGTGTTTGTCGTAATTGCCTTTTTAATTTTGCCGGAGATATTCGGCCTTAATGGCGCATGGGTGGCCATGCCGGCCGCAGAATTATTAGGAATTGGCTTGACCATATTTTTCTTTAAGAAGATGAAAAGAAAATATAATTATGCATAATGAAGGGAGGCCATCATGGAAAGCAATGTCCAAAATGCCATGTCCATCGCAAAAGAGGCGTGGTACAAAGTTGACGGTCTATATGACTTTTATGCAAAATCGGTGGGACTAAATTTGACAAACATTCTTGTCCTGGAGCTTTTGAGTGACCCTACAGAAATATACACCCAAAAGGATGTTTGCGAAAAGCTGGGACTGCCCAAACAGTTGGTTAACTCCATCATAAAGTCTCTGTGGGAGCAAAGGCATGTGGAGCTGAGGGAAGCCAGAGACCGGCGCAATAAAGACATAATTGTAACCGACAACGGTATGGAATATATCATAGGGATATTAAAACCCATGGAAGATGCGGAAGCTGTCGCGTGGAGCAGTTTTTCTGCCGAAGAAATAGCAAATCTGGCTAAAATTATGGAAAAATTCGTTGAAGTCTTTGGGGATGCCTTAAAGAAAATACCGCAGAACCAGGCCGACAGCTAGTTGTCAACGATATGTACGTAAGTCAAATGGGGATGTGGTTTTTCAACCAACATCCCCATGTTTTGCGATGATATACCACAACCTATGTCCTTTACTTCATAGATTCAGCCATTCTTACCAAATCATAGGCCGTTATGCTTTGACTTTCTGCGGAAATTCCGTACACTATGCCATTGTACGCTACGACCAAATGAGGTTTTCCGTCGTTACGCGACGCCATAACCGACTCCGGACTACTCTCGTCAAAAACATAGCCTTCAAACAGAGCTACATTCTCCAGCAAGGCAAGTTGACCATCATCAAGAAAGCTGCCGCTTAATACTGCCGATTTGCCGTTTATTTCAAGACCTTGTTGATCGCTTGCGATACCCAGCGTCAGCATATCGTGCATGTTTCCAATTTGGATGGTAATAACATCTCCTGCCTCATTGGTAAAGTAAGCACGTGCATTTTCGGCGGCGGGCAGATTGCCCCAAGCATATTGATGGTTATTTGGATTTACAGGAAATGTAAATTTACTAAAGCTAAAGCCTTCCGGAAGATAACCGGGAAGCAGTACATTGTCAAGCTGCAACAGGGCCATACCATCTTCCAGGTTGTTAAGATGAAGCTCGTCAAGCACCACCCATTCTTCGCCGTCCACTTCAACAATCGCAATTCCGCCACCTGCGGCTTCCAATGCCTCGCGGTCAATATTCATGCCGCTGGCTATAGATGTGGTTCCGTCCGGAAGGTCAATTTCGGCTATATAAAAGCCGGCTATAAATTCTTCACCCTGCACAACGCGGGTGTCAAAGTACCGCCAAACCGCAGGCACTGCGGCATAAGCAGCAACCGAAAACAACATCACACCTGCAAGTAATGCTGCCGCAACAGCCGGTCTTTTTATTTTTTTATTTCTTGTCATAACATATCGCTCCTCTTCTTTTAATAGTCGGGTTTTAATCACTTCAAAGTTTTTGTTACGGTCAACCTCTGCCGAGGGGTCAATGCTTTTGCATTTAGCCAAAAAATCATCATTGTTCATGTGGCATCCTCCTCCATAATTTTTCTAAGCTTGCTCATTGCTCTGTGGGCGGTTACTCCTACATGGGATTCGCTGATTTTTAATATCCCGGCAATTTCGCTGTGTTTCATTTCGGTGGCAAATTTCATGGATAAAATTTGCCGCTCTTTATCTCTCAGTTTTACCATAGCTGACATCAGCCTTTTGCTTTCTTCGTTAATAACCACAACTTCCTCAGGCTGCTTGTCGGTGGAAGTCAGCTCCGGCATGCTGTCAAAGACTAAAAACTTTCTGCCCTTTGTTTTTCGCAGATAATCCGTGACTACATTTTTGGCTATGCCAATCAGCCAGCTTTCCATGGGGAAAGTGTTGTCATAGCTCTTCCAACCCCTAATTGCCTTAACAAAAACTTCGCTGGCCAGCTCTTCTGCATCATGATGATTGTTGATGCGAAAGGCGATATAGTTGTACACATTTTTGTGATATTGGTAATATATTGCTTCTATTGAGTAGCTAACCTCGGCCGTGGTTGTTACTTTTTTTCTGCCTAAAATTTCAACCATAATGCCTCCTTTCTTGAGTGCCATTCGTAAATCTTGCAAGTCTTACAACATGGTATACGTATCAGATACGTTTTCATTAACAACAAATTAGAATTTATTTTTTGAAACCATAAAAAACAGGGATGCGGTTTTTCAACCAACATCCCCATTTGTTTTTCCTGTAGAACCAAAGCCTCCGCCACCACGGCCACTATCGGGCAAGGTGTCAACGGGCTTAAATTGTATGCGTTCTATTTTATTAATAATCATTTGGGCAATTCTATCTCCGCGGCGTATCACAAAGTCTGTATCACCCAGATTTATCAGCAACACACCCACTTCGCCCCGATAATCCGCATCAATGGTGCCGGGGGCATTGGGCATGGATATACCATGCTTTAGTGCCAGGCCGCTACGTGGGCGTATTTGTGCTTCATATCCCATTGGCATGGCCATTTTAAAGCCACAGGGTACAATGGCCCGCTCCATGGGGCGCAAGATAAAATCACCGCACACATTTGCGCACAAATCCATGCCTGCTGCCCCGTCTGTCATATAACGGGGCAGCGGCAGGTCTTTTGCGTCATCCAGCTGCTGTATAAAAAATCCCATAAGTTTATAATTATCTTCTGTCATTTGGTTTGCGGTCTCTGCTTGGGCCGCCATTGCCGCTACGTCTGTCTCTGTTGCCGCCAAAACCGCCGGGTTTTCTCTCTGGGCGTTTGGGCATGGTGTCGCCGTCTTCTTCCGCACCTGGCAAGGTAGCCCGGTGTGAGAAGTTAAGGCGTCCCTGGTCGTCAATTTCCATCAGCTTTACATCCAACGTATCGCCGATTTTCACCACATCTTCCACGGTATTAACGCGCTCGCGAGACAACTGAGAAATATGCACAAGGCCGTCTTTTTCCGGCGCAATTTCCACAAAAGCACCGAAGGACATAATGCGCACAACCTTGCCGGGATATATCTTGCCCACTTCCGGGTCATCCAGAATAAGGTTTATCATGGCTACGGCTTTGTTGATATTTTCCATACTAAGGCCAACGATATATATCTTGCCATCGTCCATGGTATCAATGGTTATGCCGCCGTCATCCAGTTTGTCGCCGCCGCATTCGTCAATAATACGGTGAATAACCTTGCCGCGGGGACCAATAACCTCGCCCATTCTGTCGGGATCAATCTGCACCATAATAATTTTAGGCGCATATTGAGAAATTTCCGGGCGATGCTCTACAATAGCTTTGTTCATTGATTCTTCCAATATCCACAGGCGGCCGGTACGGCATTGTTCCAGAGAAGCCTTGATAATCTCCGGCGTCAGGCCATCTACTTTAATATCCATTTGTATGGCAGTGATACCATCAGTTGTGCCTGCCACTTTAAAGTCCATGTCGCCGAAGAAATCTTCCACACCCTGTATGTCGGTAAGCAACACAAAGTCGTTAATATCTTTACCTGTCACCATGCCTACAGAAATACCGGCAACAGCGCGTTTTATGGGTACGCCGGCGGCCATAAGAGACAGAGAGCTGCCGCAAACGCTGGCCTGGCTGGTAGAGCCATTGGAACTTACGACCTCGGACACAAGACGTATGGCGTATGGGAATTCTTCAACACTGGGCAACACAGGCACCAGAGCGCGTTCCGCCAAGGCACCATGGCCAATTTCACGACGGCCGGGGCCACGTGACGGCCGGGTTTCGCCCACGCTAAAACTTGGGAAATTATAATGGTGCATATATCTTTTTTGTTCGTCGCCTAAATCCAGCCCATCCAACCGTTGCACATTGCTCATAGAACCAAGTGTGGTGACGGTAAGCACCTGCGTCTGGCCCCGGGCAAACATAGCCGAACCATGTGTACGCGGCAAAAGGTCTACTTCGGATGCAAGCTTGCGTATTTGATCCAACCCACGTCCGTCCGGCCGCTTGTGGTCTTCAAAAATCATGCGGCGCACGGTCATTTTTTCAAATTTATATACGGCGTCGTTTATCCACTTGGCAGCCTCTTCCGGCTCCATATCGGCAAAATCAAAGGACAGCGCATCTATGGCGTCGGTTTTAATTTGAGAAATCGCCGCATCGCGCAGTTGTTTTTGCTCATAAAACACAGCGGCTTCCATGCGCTCATCACCAATAAATTTCTTTACTGCCTCATAAATCTCCGCGGGAATTTGCTGGCTTTCAAAGCTGCGCTTTGGCTTGCCCTCCAGGGTAGCGATGTTTTCGATAAATTCCACAATGCGTACATTTTCTTGGTGTGCCTTCATTATGGCTTCAAACATCAATTCTTCGGAAACCTCATGGGCACCCGCTTCAATCATCATTACTTTATCCTTGGTGGATGCAACGGTCAGTGCCATTTGGCTTTTTTCCCGCTGGGCCGCATTGGGGTTTATAACAAGCTGACCGTCTACCAAACCCACATTAACAGAACCCGTAGGGCCGTTAAATGGAATGTCAGATATTGCCAGGGCAATATTTGCCCCTATCATCGCTGCAACTTCCGGGCTATGGTTTTGGTCCACTGCCCACACCGTGGCCACCACGGCCACATCATTGCGCATGTCATCCGGAAACAAAGGACGAATAGGACGGTCTATCAACCGACCACTAAGGACGGCGTGTTCCGTCGGGCGACCTTCGCGCTTAATAAAGCCGCCGGGTATTTTGCCCACGGCGTATAGCCGCTCTTCATAATCCACAGATAATGGGAAAAAATCTATCCCCGCCCGTGGTTTTTCAGATGCAGTAGCCGTACACATTACCACTGTTTCGCCGTAATGTACAAGAGCAGCGCCACCGGCCAGTTCGGCCATACGGCCAATCTCTACCTTCAGCGTACTTCCTGCCAGTTCTAATTCATAAGTTCTATACATGTTTTTCTCCTAGGTTTTAATAGAATATACCCTTGTGCTATCGCCGTTTATGTGGGGGAAATCCCCAACATATTGCCAACCGCACTTTTCGTAATAACCGGTATGGTCGGTGTTAAGGTACAGTACATCAAGGCCGGCTTTACCGGCTTCTTTGACGGCATGGTTTAGTAATCTTGCGCCCAAACCTTCGCCGCGGCAATCCGGATCTACAAACAAAGCGCATAACCACGGGCAAAAATCGCTATCGGCCATAAAATCATCATCAACAACGCCGCAGCCGCCAATTATTTCGTCCTCGTCAAACATAATATACCAGCGTGGATAGGGCTTATCGGCAGTCAAACTCTCCGTCATGCTGTCCACATACAACTGTTTATCTACTTTCCATATGGCAGAAAAATAATCTGCCGCCGCTTCTAAATACTGCGGATATTCTTTTACGCAAACTATGCGTATCATATACCGATGCCTACTTTCTGATTCCCAGTGCCGCTATCAAATTACGGTATTTCTCAATATCATTTTTCATGATATAGTCTAAAAGGCCGCGTCTTTGGCCAACCATCATCAACAATCCACGGCGGGAATGGTGGTCTTTTTTATGAATTTTAAGATGTTCCGTTAGGTGGTTGATTCTGCTGGTTAACAACGCCACCTGTACTTCGGGCGAGCCGGTATCTCCCTCTGCTCTGCCAAACTGCTCGATAATTGCCTTCTTGTCAATTGCCATGTGTTACTCCTCCTAAAATAGTTATATTATCCCGTATATCAAGAAACGGACGAAGGACCCCTATTTCCTAATATCGGCTTGTAACCTATATAGTGTATCACACATGCCGCCACAAATCAAGCATTTTCGGTGAAAAATGTGATCGTATCGTTATATCGGTGTAACCATAGAGACGACCGTCCCCGGTCGCCTCTATATCCATCAGTATTTTAATTTATCCGCCAAAAACTGCCCCAAATCCGCAATTTTCACCCGTTCTTGTTCCATGGTATCTCTACAACGCACGGTAACGGCTTCGTCCTCTGCGGTTTCAAAATCCACGGTAATACAAAACGGCGTGCCAATCTCATCAAAGCGGCGGTAACGCTTGCCAATGCTGCCGGATTCATCATATTCGCAAACAAAATTCTTACACAAATCCCCAAAAAGCTTTTGCGCCGGTTCCGCCAGTTTCTTGGAAAGCGGCAAAACAGCGGCCTTTATGGGGGCAATGGCATGGTGCAACTTCAACACCACGCGGGTGTCGCCCTCGGCCACTTCTTCCTCGTGATAGGCATCGCAAAGGAAGGCCAGGGCCAGCCTATCCACACCCAAAGACGGTTCTATCACATATGGTACATATTTTTCGTTTTTTTCGGCATCAAAGTACACCATGTCTTCATTAGAGTGCTCTTGATGGGCTTTAAGGTCAAAATCCGTGCGGTTTGCAATGCCCCAAAGCTCGCCCCAACCAAAGGGAAAGAGGATTTCGATGTCGGTTGTGGCAGTGGAATAATGAGAAAGCTCGTCCGCACTATGGTCACGCACACGCATGTTTTCGGGAGTTATGCCAAGACCCAGCAACCAATCCACACAAAACTGTTTCCAGTATGCAAACCACTCATCATCGGTGCCCGGCGCGCAGAAAAATTCCAGCTCCATCTGCTCAAATTCACGGGTGCGGAAGATAAAATTGCCTGGAGTTATCTCGTTGCGGAAAGACTTGCCCGTCTGGCATATGCCAAAAGGCACTTTTTTGCGGCTGGTGCGGGCCACGTTTTTAAAATTTACAAAGATGCCCTGGGCAGTCTCCGGTCGCAGATACACGGCGTTTTTGCTGTCTTCCGTCACACCGGCATGGGTTTTAAACATCAAGTTAAATTCCCGTATGTCAGTAAAATTATGTTTGCCACAAGTGGGGCATTTTACACGGTGCTCATCAATATACGACTTCATTTGGTCGTGGCTCCATCCGTCAACAGCCTCCAGCGTACCACCGCTGTGGTCCTCTATCAGCTTGTCAGCCCTAAAGCGTTCTTTGCAGTCACGGCAGTCCATCAGCGGGTCAGAAAAACCGCCCACGTGGCCCGATGCCACCCACACATTTGGGTTCATTAATATAGAGCTGTCCAGCCCCACATTATACGGGCATTCCTGCACAAATTTCTTCCACCAGGCTGCCTTTACGTTGTTTTTCAGCTCCACACCCAGCGGGCCATAATCCCACGTGTTGGCCAAGCCGCCGTAAATTTCGCTGCCAGGATACACAAAGCCCCGGTTTTTACACAGGGCCACTATTTTTTCCATGGTTTTTTCCATAATTATCATCCTTTTTTCACAGTTTGTATAACCCGCACAATTGCAGGACTAAGGGCAATGTTTATTGCCAGTTCGATTAAAAAATTAACCCCAGCCAGACCTATAAATAAAAAGTACACAGTGGCCGCTCCGCCCGCCCAAAGAGCCATAAAATCCGGGAAAATAAAGTACATGGCCGCAAGGAGCAAACCTGTGTTAACAACAGGGCAGATAATGGCGGCACTAATCCCGCCGACATACGTGCTTTTGCGCGCTACAAGGGAATAAACCCAGCCTGCGGCGGCACCGGCCAGTATGCCTCTTGCTAATATAACAAGCGCAGTAGCCACAGGGTTTGCCAGCCACAGCATGTGGCCGCCAACATCAACACCAGTGATGGTCATAATAAGCACGATAAAGCTAAATGTAGCACCCAGAGCGGCACCGGCCAAAGGGCCATATAATGCGGCGCCAATAACAATGGGCACCAGGGCCAAGGTGATGGCAAATTGCCCAAGGGTGATAAAACTGGCAAAAAGCTGCAAGATAACCACAATAGCTGCAAAAACCCCAATGCCGGCTATTCTGCGGATCTTTGCGGATGAAGCTGTCGTCATAAAAATTCTCCTCTCGGCGTACTGTTATCGCATTTTCTTCCCAACCCTAATTATCCTGGAAATAGCCGGAGCAATCACGATATTTACCACCATTTCCATCATAAAGTTAATTCCGACAAAGGCCGTGATAAGACGCTGCAAAAAGCTAACAGGCTCGTCAGCCGTCACAAGTATTTCTACAAACAAGAACAACACAAATATAAATATGCCTGTATTAATAATAGGTGCAATAATTGCCGCTGCCCAAACCCCCATAAATATGTCTTTTCTGGCAAACAACTTGTATGTGGCACCAGCCACAAAACCCACCGCCAGACCCCTGCCCAGGGTGCCTACAACAAAGATAATAGGGTTAACATTCCACATCATTGCCGATGTTGGGGCAAAACCAAATATGCCGCTGCCCACCACAACTATGCCAAAGCAAAAACCCAGCACAGCACCGGCTTTAACGCCGTACATGGCCGCACCTATAACAAGGGGCGGAAGCACAAGGGCAATGGGAATAGTGCCCGGGGTGACGTAATTAACCGCCGTAGCAAACATTTGCAGCGCAATTATTATGGCGGCAAAAATGGCAATGCCCACCATACGCCTGGTTTTTTCCGAAGTAGTTGTCATAATAGCAATTCTTCTCCTTAATGGCTATTTTATCTACGGCACAGCAGTTTTTTGCACAATATCAACAGCAACAAACCGGCACCAATAACCCCGGCAACCTTGGCTATCTTTTTCATGTGCACAGGGCCGGGATAAATGGAAAAGTAGCCTTTTTCAATATTGCTTATGGCGATGCTGTAATGTCTAATACCATCATAATGTCCGGAATGCCTAAAATCTTCTATGTTTTCAGAATCGCCTAATGTCACAAGTGCCAAAAAAAGCTTGCCAACAAAAGGCACATTAACAAGCTGCCCAAAGGCATCTTTTAGCTCTGGCTCCGCAAGTTTTTGCAAAAACATCTGCTCTTGCTCCGTGTTTTCAATGGAATCTAAATATTCTGTTAACAACATGGTTGTGTCTCCTTTCGCCAATGGGCCCTATAAAAATTCTTTAATAATTTGCACAGCATTATCAATATCATCACGGCTAATATCATTGTGTGTAACAAAACGATATTGTCCGTCACTTTCCACGCCATTAATTTTTACGCCTTTGTCCAGCAACGCCGCCGCAAAGCCGTTATGGTCAAGCCCGGGCTTTGTTATGTTAAAAAACACCAGGCTTATGTGAATTTTCTCTAAATCTATGCTAATGCCGGGTATTTTAGACAGTTGCTGCCCCAAATACTGGGCATTTTCGTGGTCTATATGCAAGCGCTGGGTCATTTTCTCCAAGGCAATAAGTCCCGCTGCCGCCAACACACCCGCCTGGCGCATACCGCCGCCCAGTAGTTTGCGATATCTGCGCGCCTTGGCTATAAATGCCCCATCACCACAAAGCAACGAACCCACCGGAGCACAAAGTCCTTTGGATATACAAAACATCAGTGCATCGCAGTATTGGGTAATTTCTGTGGCAGGCACACCTAAATGCACCGCGGCATTAAACACCCTTGCCCCATCCAAAAACACCGGCAAATTATGCTTCTTGGCAGCGTCATACGCATCTTTCATTTTATCAAGACCAACCACTGTGCCATTGGCCAAGGCATTTTCCAAGCACAGCATGGCTGTGTCCGGGTGATGTATGTCTGCCGCCCGCACATTGGCCTCTACATCGGCACCACTGATGGTGTCATCAGGATTATCCACCGCGCGGTACCCTACCCCGGCCAACACCGCCGCCGCCCCAACTTCATGGGCTATTATATGAGAATTTTTGCCCAAAATGACTTCATCACCGCGCTTGGTATAACACATTACTGCCAGCTGGTTAGCCATGGTGCCGCTGGGGGTAAACAATGCTGCCTCTTTACCCGTCATTTTGGCTGCCAGTACCTCTAATTTATGCACCGTGGGGTCGTCTTCATACACATCATCCCCAACATCGGCAGCAGCCATAGCTTGGCGCATCTCTTCCGTTGGCATTGTTACTGTGTCTGACCGCAAATCAATATATTTCATACCAAAAACCTCCATTTCTCGTATATCCATAATATTATAACTTCTCTGCCGCATAAATGCAAGACCTTTGCATAGTTTGCATTTTTGTGCTATAATATAGGCGGGAGGGATTTGTTATGAAAATAACCACCATACGTCACGGCCAGTCCCTTTGGAACATAGAAGGGCGTATGCAGGGCCATGCAGACATTGCCCTAGATAACGTGGGCCTGGCCCAGGGCGCAAGAGTAGCAGCCCGTTTGGCCATGGAACCCTGCGACATTATATATACCAGTGACCTTGCTAGGGCCAGCGAAACCGCCAGACTTATAGGTGCATACCACAATGTGTCCCTGGTGCCAACCGCCGCCCTGCGAGAGATTGGCTTTGGCATATACGAGGGGCAGGTTTTTAACGAAGTGCGCGAAGAAATGGCGCGGTACAACGAACTGGGGCAAAATTATCCCGGCAGCGAAGATGTAGCAGACTTTTTCGCCAGAATATCAGGCTTTTTGGATGAAATTACGGCAAAAGCCCACAAAAACATCTTCATCGTGGCCCATTATGGCACCATCAGGGCCATCATCTGCCATTTTCTTGGCCTTACGCCTGCCGACCGTCACAGATACAATATAACCAACACTGCACTGCATACTTTTGAACTAACCCCCACCGGTAATTTTGCCATGACCATGGAAAATGACGCATCCCATGTAAAGGAGGAAAGACATGAAGACTAGGCTTGTAACAATGTTTTGTATGTTGATATTATTCGGACTGCTGCTTGCGGGCTGTGGTGTCTGAGGTGGCAATGCTCCGGAGGCGGTGCCTCCTGTAGAGTATGACGAGATATACGAAGAAGAACATGACGAATATGAAGATGATGAATGTGACGACGACGGCCCCGGCGGCTGACCCGTCGTAGTTTGGCCGGCGGTGCCTGCCACGGATAATGAAGAATCAGCAGCTGAAGAGCTTGTTCGGCCTGTAATTTCGCAGGATATGGAACGGTTTGTAGATATACGCCAGCCTTTGCATCTGGACGATCATACCCCCCATGGTTACATATCCGTAAGACATATAGAATTTATTAATGACAATTTTTACGGCCGCTCCCCATTTACGTATCAAGAAAAAGAGACCGCCATATGGATTGTGGAAGAATTGTTGGCCATGGGCTACACCTGGGATGATATAGAGGTACAGGAATTTACCTGGGAAGAAGCGCGGGCAGGTTGGGCCTGGATGAGCTGGAGAGCATTGCTAAGGCAGCTTATGAATGACGGAGTTTTAGGTGATGCCCAGCCACGCTCCACAACTTTAAGTCAAAACGTCATTTTGACGGTGCCGGGACAAAGCGACCGTACAATTATTGTTGGTGCCCATTATGATTCTGTAAAATACCCCGGTGCCAGTGACAATGCATCCGGCACGGCCCTGTTGCTGGAAAGTGCCCAGCGTATGCTGCATCTGGATAACTATTACACTATAGTTTATATGTTTTTCGGAGCACATGAAACAGGCGGCTTTCACGGCACCCGGTTTTACTTAAATTCATTAGCCTGGTGGGAACGACAAAATATACTGTTTATGACCAACGCCGATGTGCTGTTCGAAAGACCCTACATGGTGCCGGTTTTTACGATAACGGGAAGCCCGGCCAAAACGATATTACCAGAAAAATTGACGACATAGCCGAAAAACTTAATGCAGAACATAGTATGGACATTATTTCCAACCCTCACAACGCATTCATGAGCAGTGATAATCTTGTGTTTTTACACTCAAACCATACAGTTGTGGCTCTTGCGGGTCTGGGCCGAGCAGAAGGAGCAGACGCACACTTCAGAGGACAGGTGTTGCATTCGCCCCGGGACTGTTTCCATTACATAAACGAAAACTGGCCCGGCAAAATAGACACGGCCATGTGGACTTTTTCGGTCTTCCTGGAGGAAATGTTGCTGGCCAGATATACAAATTGACTTTGATGGGGAGATATAATGGTGAAACTTAAAAGACTTACGTTTGTACTGGTTGCTTTGTTAACGCTGACTATGCTGGTAGCTTGTGGCAACAGGGATAACCATGACTATGATTACGACGATTACGGCTATATTTATGGCCACGATGGGTATTTGGAAGATTACGGCGTGGGATACGAGGAATATACAGGCACAAGAGAACCCTTGCACCTGGCATACTACACGCCCCACGGATATTTGTCTGTACGCCATATAGAATTCATGAACGACCATCTATACGGCCGCACGCCATTTTCTTACAGAGAAAAAGAGACCGCCCTGTGGATTGTGGAAGAACTGTTGGCCATGGGATTTGATCCTAGCGATATAGAAGTGCAGGAATTTAGTCACAATGATGTGTCCCAATGGACGCGCTGGTCTTTGGGTGATACTATAGGGTCGTGGGCACGGGCTACCGTGGGCAACAATTCACGCAATTACAGCCAAAACGTTATACTTACAATACCGGGTCAAAGCGAGCAAAAGATAATTGTGGGTGCCCATTACGACACCCTGCCCTACCCCGGTGCTTCCGACAATGCATCCGGTACTGCTTTGTTATTGGAAAGCGCCCAGCGCATGCTGCATCTGGACAATTATTATACTATTGTGTACGTGTTTTTTGGCGCGGAAGAAATCGGTCTTCTGGGGGCGTATTTTTATTACGACAACCTGACCCGGCAACAACGTGACAATATAGTTATGATGATAAACGCCGATGTGTTGTTTGAGGGGGAATTCTTCTTTTATGGCGCGGGCTATGCCGGAGACCAAGGGCCTGGCACAAACCATGTTTCTCAGCAGGTAAATGCCATAGCACAACAAGTACGCGACACCCACGGCATAGAAATCGCCACTCTGCCCCAGGGTATTTTTCTGCCGAGTGACCAACTGGTATTTTTATGGGAAGGCCACACGGTTGTGCAGTTTTCTGGCCTGTACAAGCAGCCCTCCAATGACTTCACCGGCTGGGCAATTTTAGATCATGGTGACTATGCGCTCACCGCCCGTGTTTTGCACAGTGACGAAGACTGCATACACATCATAAACTATCGCTGGCCCGGCAAAATAGATACAGCCATGCGGACTTTCTCGGTCTTTCTTGAAGAGTTATTGTTGGCCAGATATACCAATTAGGCCACACGTAAAAACAACCCCATGATTCTGCAACGAATCATGGGGTTGTTTTGTTATTGAACGCTTGATGATATATGGTTTTTAAGTTGTAGGCACTGGGCCTGGTCAGCCGGTGGTGCCGGTTGATAGTAGCCTTTTTGGTTGGCTATTTTATACAGTTCGTACTGGAATTTTTCGTCCCCATCCCGCATTTGCTGAAAGGTCTGGCGCAGCTGCGGGTCGTTGCATTCGGCTATAGTCTTTGCATAGGTGCCAAGGCTGCCTTTAACGCCGGTTAATATATCCATTACCATGTCTTTTTCTTGCATAATTCTACCTCCTTAAAGCATTTGGGCTAGGGTTTGTGCGCTTTTTGTCGCATCTTGGGCGGCCTTTTCAAACATTTGTTTAATTTGGCCGTCTGTACATTTTTGGGCATATTCATTTAACTTGCTGGCCACAGTAATATGGCACCCGGTTACTTCTCTTATGGCATTAAATTCCATCTGGCTTAGGTTGGGCATGTTGGCCCTCCTCTCTTGTAAATTTTTCACGTACATAGTTTCTGCCATATAAGGAAAATTATGCAGTAGGTTTTGTTGGAAAATTATGTATAAAAAATAGGGCGACCATGGCGGCCGCCCCACAAAATATGTCTATCCTTTAAGACCTTTCTTTCTGTAAGCTGCGAAGAAAACGATGATGAAGGCCAGCACGCTGCCGCCGATAATACCCAAAGAAACAGGCAGAGTAACGGGTAGGAAGGCGATTTCGGCCATAAAGTCTGCCATTTCATAAACAGCGGGAGACATCTGGAACAAAGCCAGCATGATTTGGCGGGTGAACACAAAGTCTACTACAACTGCCAGGTCAGGGTTAAACATAGCAACCATAGGTGTAAATGCCATAACCATCATTAAAGGTGTGTATATTGCCGAACATTGCTGGACATTTTTGGCAAAAAGGCCAACAGTGGCACCAAGCATGGAAGAAGCAAGGCAGCCAGCAAGACCAATGAGCAAAAACAGCGGTAATTGTGCCACGGTGGCGTCAATCATCCACCAAAAGGCCAACATGCCGGGTATACACATGATGACGGCAAAAGAGATGATACCGCCGAGGTATTGGAAGGGCTTTACACCTGCCATTATAAGGAAACGAAGGTTTTTATGTTCGTTGTCTTCGGCAATGGTATTTGCCACATAAACCAGCGGGCCCATGCCGATAAACATTGCGGTAAAGTTAAGGACGTTGAAAGCTGCGTCTGCGCCTTCCATGAATGTGGTCATAAAAAATGCGATTACAGGGAACATAACGAACATGATTGTAACGGACATATTTTTTAAGAAATCGCTAATTTGCTTACCAAATAGAGCTTTAGTCGCATTCATTATACATTCACCCCTTTGCTTGTAAGTTTGATGAAAACAGCACCAAGATCTGGAACCGTCTTAAAGCTGTCATATTTTGTGCAGATATCCTGAGGCGAACCGTATTCCACAATTTTGCCTTTATTAAGCAAAGCCACGTGATCACAAAGATCCACAGCTTCTTCCATGTTATGGGTGGTTAAAAACACGGTTGTTCCGCCTGCGCATAAGTCTTTGATGAGCTTATGTATACCGGCGGCAGTGGTTGGGTCAAGGTTTGCCGTGGGTTCGTCCAAAAACAACACCTTTGGCGTGTGGATAATTGCGCGGGCCAGGGCAAGGCGCTTGCGCATACCCTGCGACAGCTTGTTAACGGGCTTTTTGCCGGCTTCTTCAAGACCCACGCTTGCCAAAACCTCCGGCACCTTGCTTTTTGACAGACCATAAATGCCCGCAAAGAGATTAAGGTTTTCTGTGCATGTCAGACGGCTGTACAGCCCGTCTTCTTCCAGCATAAGCCCTGTTTCGAGGGGCTTTGCATCAATTCTGGCTTCGCCGCTTTCTGCTGCAATCTGCTTGGCCAAGATGTTGATAATTGTGGTCTTGCCAGCTCCTGACGGGCCGAGCAAGCCAAAAACTTCCTGTTTTTCCACATTAAAGCTTACATCGTGCAAAACGGTCTGTTCCCCAAACCGCTTTACAATGTTGGTCATTGAAATCAACTCTACTCCTCCTTTATATTGTGATTCCTAACTCATAACATACGAGATAAAACTTAAAAGGTCTGTTTGTTTGTATATACCAGACCCCCATAAGAAAAGGGACAGCAAGCCGCCCCTTTTCTTTATTAAAGTACAATATCGTTTTAGCCAAGGGTTGTAAGCACGTGGCCACGTTTTTGGGCAATAGCCGACTGGGCCGCCGCAAGGCGTGCGATAGGCACACGATATGGCGAGCAGGACACATAATCCAGACCAATGCGGTGGCAGAAGTCTATGGATGATGGGTCGCCGCCATGTTCGCCGCATATGCCAAGTTTAAGGTCGGGACGGGTTTTGCGGCCGCGCTCTACGGATATCTTCATTAGCTCGCCCACGGCTTTCTGGTCAAGTCTAGCGGTTGGGTCGGCTTCAAAGATATTGCGCTTGTTTACGTAATCTTCTAAAATTCTGCCGGCATCATCGCGAGACAGGCCATAGGTCATTTGGGTAAGATCATTGGTGCCAAAGGAGAAGAACTGGGCTTCTTCAGCAATTTCGCCGGACATAAGGCAGGCACGTGGTATTTCTATCATGGTGCCTACCATATATTCTACTTTTTTACCGGCTTTGGCCATTACGGCATCGGCGGTTTCTACCACCACGTTCTTAACAAAGTCATATTCTTTTTTGTCCACAGATAATGGAATCATAATCTCTGGCTTCGCGACTATGCCCTTGCTTTGCACTTCGATAGCGGCTTCGATAATGGCTGTGGTTTGCATTTCGGCAATTTCTGGATAGCTAACTGCCAGACGCAGGCCACGGTGGCCCATCATCGGGTTAATTTCGTGCAAAGAATGAGCTTTTTCTTTCAGAACCGCAATAGTCTTGCCGCTTAATTTGGCCAAAAATTCAAAGTCGGCTTCTTCTTTTGGCAAAAACTCATGCAATGGCGGGTCAAGAAGGCGTATTGTCACCGGCATACCCTTTAAGGTCTCAAAAATACCGGCATAGTCGGTTTTTTGGAAGCCCAGCAATCCATCACAAGCAGCGCGGCGCTCTGCTTCGTTTTCGGCTATAATCATTTTTTGCAGTTGAGGTATGCGCTCTTTGTCAAAGAACATATGCTCGGAACGCACAAGGCCAACGCCTTCTGCGCCAAAATCTATAGCCTTCTGGACATCGGCAGGGGTGTCTGCATTGGTACGCACACCCAGTCTACGGGCTTTGTCAGCCCAGCCCATAAACAGGGCAAAGTCGCCGGAAATTTCGCTTTCTACAGTTGGGATGGCTTCACCATACACCATGCCGCTGGTGCCGTCCAAAGAGATTGTATCACCTTCGCGATAGGTATTGCCACCCAGCGTAAAGGATTTATCAGCCATACTAAGTTTGATGTCTTCGCAGCCGGCTATACAACAAGTGCCCATTTGGCGGGCAACAAGTGCCGCGTGGCTGGTCATGCCGCCTTTAACTGTCAGTATGCCTTCGGAAACCTGCATACCCACGATATCTTCCGGAGAGGTTTCAAGACGCACAAGTATCACTTTTTCGCCTTTGGCTGCGGCTGCTTCCGCATCTTCGCTGGTAAAATACACTTTACCGTAAGCCGCGCCGGGAGAAGCAGGCAGAGCCTTGCCAATGGCTGTGGCGTTTTTAAGGGCCGCTTCGTCAAATACCGGGTGCAGCAATTGGTCAAGCTGCTTTGGATCCACCTTCATCAAGGCGTCTTCTTCGCTTATCAGACCTTCTTTTACAAGGTCTATAGCAATGCGAAGGGCGGCTGCCGCGGTGGTTTTTGCGTTACGCGTCTGCAAGAAATAAAGCACATCACGCTCTATGGTAATTTCCATATCTTGCACATCTTTGTAATGCTTTTCTAATACATTGCAGTATTTTACAAACTCGTCATAAATGGCGGGTTTTTCGTCTTTAAGTTCTGCAAAAGGTTTTGGAGTGCGCACGCCGGCAACAACGTCCTCGCCCTGGGCGTTCATCATATATTCGCCGTAAATAACATTTTCGCCGGTGGCGGCATTGCGGCTAAACACAACGCCCGTGCCGCTGTCATCGCCTAAATTGCCAAATACCATGGCTTGCACGTTAACGGCTGTGCCCCAGTCATATGGAATGTCATGCATACGACGATAAACAAAGGCACGCTCGTTATCCCAGGAGCGGAAAACAGCGCAAACCGCTTCGTACAACTGTTCTTTAGCATCTGCGGGGAAGGCTGTGCCTTGGGTATCTACATAAACTTTCTTAAAAATTTCGCAAACTTCCTTCATTTGGTCGCCGGTAAGCTCCACGTCCGTCACGCCGCCGGCTTTTTCTTTGTACTCGTCAAAAACCTGTTCAAAGCTGTGTTTTGATACACCAATAACCACATCAGAAAACATCATTATAAAGCGGCGGTAGCAGTCGTAAGCAAAACGGGCATCATCGGAATTTTTGGCCAATGCCGCCACGGATACGTCATTAAGCCCCAAATTAAGCACTGTATCCATCATGCCTGGCATAGACGCCCGTGAACCAGAGCGCACAGACACCAACAGGGGGTTTTGGTCATCGCCAAAACGCTTGCCGGTTTCTTCTTCCAGCTTAACAATTGCCGCGTCAATTTGCCCTTTAACATCATCACTAAGCACCTTGCCGGATGTGTTGTACAGGGTGCAGGCCTCGGTTGTCACCACAAAACCCTGGGGAATAGGCAGTCCAAGTGCCGTCATCTCTGCCAAATTGGCCCCTTTGCCGCCCAAAAGGTTGCGCATGGTGCCGTCGCCTTCCTTAAACATGTACACATATTTTTGTGCCATCGTATACCTCCTATATTTTTCTATTGTTTTCGACCTTATATAGTATATCACACCGCAAAATAAACTGCAAACAAAAATACGCAGCCAAATATAATTTTGACAGCGGATGCAAATTTGTGGTAAAGTAAATGTTGTGTACTTATATTAACCATGCCAAAAGTAAAAAAAGGAGGGCGTTAAACCATGACATCCGCAGCCGGCAAGCAAATTTTATTTGTGGTGGGTATATCGTATATTATTTTCGGAGGGCTGGGCTTTCTCGGGGCTTTCTTAGGGATGGGCAGCGTCACTACGTGGGACATTATTTCGCCCATGGCAAGCGGCATGTCGTGGGCCCATTTTAACGCAATACTTTTAATTGCGGGGTTGTTTCATATTTTCACCGGAATTACGGGTGTAATAAATCGTGCGCGTCTGGAAAAAGCATCGATGTTAAGAATCCTCGGCGGCACAGATATTGCACTAGCTATCTTTATTGTCATGCTTAACATGGCTGTTTCTGCCTATGCACCTAGAAATCTCGCATCCATTTTTATTTTGATAATACGCTTTGTGCTTCCTGTGTTGTATATAATTGGTGCACAGAAAAACCTTGCGGCCAACGCAAGTCAATAGACCTGCTCCGAAACTGTTTCACACAATACGATTGCGTGAAACGCAATCAGTCTGTCACTTTTGCTTTTCGCCAGCATTTTTAGAAAACCAATCAAAATGCGGCTGTCAGCAAAAATCTGCTTTGCAGATCCAACGCTTTTGCTTCGCAAAAGCCGAACGCTCTTCGAGCGCAAAGGTTTGCCAAAGGCAAACCGTAAGGTTCCGAAAAATTGGTTCAACAGGGTTTCGGAACAGGTCTAATAATTGGCCAAGTTACCAAAAAGTAAAAAATACACCCCCAAGACTTGGTGGTGTATTTTTATTGCATCAGCGTTTCTTTTGATATAGCTTTTGTGCACTTTTGGCTTCCCGTTGCAGTTTGTTATAGCTTTTTAACCGCGCCGCCGGCAAAATACCTTGTTCTACAGCATCCCGCACGGCACATCCCGGTTCTGTGTTATGCCCGCAATTTCTAAACTTGCACCTGGCGGCCAAATCCTCAATATCCCCAAAAGACGATATTTCCTCCGCGCCGCACCACAACTGTATTTCTCTCATACCCGGCGTGTCTATAATGGCTCCGCCGCCCGGTAACATAAAAAGTTCCCTGTGCGTGGTGGTGTGTCGGCCTTTATGGTCATTGCGTATGTCTTTGGTGTCTTGTAATTCTTCCCCCATCAAATAATTTATAACGGTAGACTTACCCACACCGGATGACCCTATAAACACGGCGGTCTTGCCGGCTGTCATCATGGCTGCTATTTTGTTTATGCCGTCGCCGTTCACGGCACTGGTTATTATTATATTGTCTTCGTCTGCCAGGGCCAAAGCCTCGGTTTGATAGCGCCGCAATTCCTCATCGGCGCACAAATCTGCTTTTGTCAGCACCAAATACCAACAAATATCCTGAATATCCAAAAAAGCGATATAACGCTCTATGCGCCGCGGGTTAAAGTCGTTGTTCATGGATGTGACGATGAAGGCGTAATCCACATTAGCCGCCAACATTTGCTCTTCAATCTTTTTACCGCTGGCCTTGCGCATAATTTCGTTTTTGCGCGGCAAAACCTGCACAATGTTTCGGTTTTCGTCCAGCGCCACAAAATCGCCCACAGCCGGCATATCTTTTTTGGCCCGACCAACAAAACTGCCCGATACCTTACAATTAGCTTCCTCATTATTTCCTAAAATCACTTTATACACGTGTCCATACACGCCGCTTATTCGTCCTGTTATGTTTACCAATCCTTTCATTAAAGCCAGGCGGCAAAATGCCGCCCCTACATTTTTGCACAAAAATAACACACCCTTGGTGTGCCATAGAAAAAGTCTCCTATGAGTTCACAAAAGGTTTACAATTATTAAGTTGCTGTTACCGCCATAAATTTTCTCATAAAACATCGCCCCTTTGTAGGTATTTTATTGCATTATACACCATCCGGGCCAAAAAGTCAACCCAAAACATTTTTATTGAAAATTCTCCCAAAAAGGTGTATGATGTATAGTGTAAGTCTTGCGAAGGTTATTTAATCGCTAATAGGGCTATAATCCATATAGACACTCGAGAGGAGAAAACGCATGTTTAACAGAGATTTGGGGATAGATTTGGGCACGGCCAATACTTTGGTTTTTGTAAAAAATAAAGGCATTGTGATGAGCGAGCCATCGGTTGTGGCCGTTAATACCGAAACCCTGGACGTACTGGCCGTTGGCAACGAAGCCAAGCAAATGATAGGCCGTACGCCGGGTAATATTGTGGCTATACGCCCCATGAAAGATGGAGTTATTGCCGACTTTGAAACCACCCAGGCCATGTTGCGCTATTTTATAAAAAAAACCATATCCCGGGGTGCCTTTGGTGGCAAGCCCCGTGTTGTGGTGTGCATACCATCCGGCGTGACGGAAGTTGAAAAGCGCGCCGTTATGGAGGCGGCTATTTCTGCCGGAGCCAAGCGCAATGGTGCATATCTTATAGAAGAACCCATGGCGGCGGCCATTGGTGCCGGCTTGCCTGTAGAAGAACCCACCGGCAGCATGGTGGTGGATATTGGCGGCGGCACGTCCGAGGTGGCCATAATATCCCTTGGCGGCATTGTGGCTAGCCGTTCTTTGCGCGTGGCCGGAGACGAACTTGACGAATACATCATCAATTATATAAAGAAAGAGTATTCTCTTGCCATTGGCGAACGCACTGCCGAAAACATTAAAATAAACATCGGTAGCGTGTTTAACCCCGACCCTAATTTAAAAATGGACGTGCGGGGGCGTGACCTTATCACCGGTCTGCCCAAAACCATTGTGGTATCCAGTGACGAGGTTGGCCACGCAATGTACGAACCCATCAACGCCATTTTGGACTCTATTAAGGTAACCCTGGAAAAAACCCCGCCGGAACTGGCCAGCGATGTAATGGAATCGGGTATAATGCTTACCGGCGGCGGCGCGCTGATAGGCGGGCTGGATAAGTTGATATCCGTAGAGACGGGCATGCCTGTTAATATTGCCGAAAACCCGCTGGATTGTGTGGCCCATGGTACAGGCATTGTGCTGGATCATATAAATACGCTGAAAAATGTGCTGATAACACCGAAAAAGCTACGCATGTAGGGTTGGAGGACGACTTACATGGATTTTTTATACAAATACAAAAAAATCGTTATTATATGCCTGGCGGTGTTATCACTTATGCTTATGGCCTATACAGCCCTAGATCGCTATCAGCCCGGACCGGTAGAGCGCGGTTTTGGTTTTGTTGTCACCAATGTGCAAGGTTTTTTTATGAACATCGGCGACTGGTTTAGCGACCGCTTTGATTTTTTGGTTAATATGAACACCCTGCACAACGAAAACCAACGGCTGCAAGAGCAAATTTTGATGTATCAAATAGAAAACGCCCGCCTTACCCATGTGGATGAAGAAAACCGGGTGCTTACGGAACTTTTAGACATTAACCGCCGTTATTCTGATTATCCAACAAAAGGCGCGAACATCATAGCCCAAGACCCCACCAATTGGATGGACACTTTTACCATCAATCTTGGTCAAAGAGACGGTCTGGCTGTGGATATGGTTGTGCTGGCTCCCGGCGGTCTTGCAGGGCGCGTGTCTAAGGTAGGCGGCAATTACGCCATAGTTACGTCCATTGTAGAGGACACATCGGCCGTGGCAGCCCAAAGCCACCGCACAGGGGATTGGGGTGTGGTGCATGGAGACATAAACCTCTCCAGCACAGGGCTTTTGCGCATGGAGCATATAAGCCTGGAATCCGACATCACCATCGGGGACGAAATTGTAACATCCAATATATCATCCATTTATCCACCGGGCATACATATTGGCTATGTGGTAAGCATGGGCCAAATGCCCAACAATATGCGCTATGCTCTTGTGCGCCCTTCGGTGGATTTTAGCCGTCTTACCACGGTATCAGTGGTGACGGAGCTGTTTACCCACGAACCCATAGGCATTGAGGAATACTAAATTGCGTGTTATCATAATATTCTTAATTATATTTTTAAATTTCATAATACAAACCACCTTGCTGGGCCACGCGCAGGTTATGGGTATAATGCCCAACACCGCCCTTATTATCGTGGTTACATACGCCATGTTGCGCGGTGATGTAGAAGGGGCCCTGGTGGGCTTTTGTGCCGGGCTTTTGGCGGATATTTTCTTTGGCAGGATAATTGGCGTATCTGCCCTGCTTATGATGTTTACGGGCTTTTTTTGTGGCAAGCCTTTTAAAGACTTTTTTAAAGAAAACTATATAGCCCCCATTATACTGGTGGGCATAGCCAGTCTTGCCTACGAATTTATGTTTTTTGTCTTCAATTTTTTGTTGCTGGGCCGCACAAATTTTTTGCGATACTTCGGTCAGATAATTATACCCACGGCGGTATATAATTTGGTGCTTTGTGTGTTTATATACAGAATGATGTATGGCATAAACGGTCTACTGGAAAAACGAGAAGAGCGCAAACGCGGCTTTATGCGCAAACGAAGGGGGTAAACATCAATGAGCGACTATAAAGAGAAAATATTTGATATATTTAGGTTTTTCACCAACAGGCTGTTCATACTGGCGGTGCTGGTTGTTGTGGTCTTTGTATTGCTCGTGATAGCGCTTTTTGACCGCCAAATCGTAAACGGTCACATTGCCGTGGCCAGGGTAAGCACCTTTACCCGCAGAATTTACACAAATACCCCGCGCGGTGAAATTTTTGATGCTCATGGGCGGCCTTTGGCCATAAATATCCCTGTGTTTACAGTAATGTTAGACCCTTCTGTGGCACTGGACAGAACCGAAAACCAACCCACCCCAAACGAATCCTTTATGTTTTTTATGGATATTATGGGCCGCCACGACGAGGAAATTTTTGTAGATTCCGAATTTCTAATCTCTGCAGATGCCCCCAGAACATTCTCTTCTTCTGCCGCCGCTCAGCGGCGCTGGATGCTGGATTTGCATATTGACGAAGATCTTGTAGACAGCGGTCTTACCGCAGATGAAGCGTATGATATTTTGCTGGAGATTTTTGAAATTCCCCCAGAATTAAGCCCGGAAGAAGCTCATACCCTGCTGCTATTACGTACTGCCCTAGATTTGCAGCGTTTTTGGCTGCATCAGGTGCTTCTTGCCGCAGATATAAGCCAGCACACCGTAGCTGCTCTGGAAGAACATAACCAGCGTATGCCTGGTATATATGTGGCTTTTGACTATCTGCGTTACTATCCCATGGGGCGGTATGTTACCAATATTGTAGGATATATGAACCGCATAACCCAGCATGAATTTGAGACACACCAAGAGTTGGGCTATCGCCTTACCGATCTTTTTGGCCGGGTGGGTATAGAGCAGGCTTTCGAACTTTATCTGCGGGGCCAGCGGGGAGTTGCCACCATAGAATTCATTAATGGCAGACGATATGGCGTGATAGAAAGCGTGCCGCCCATCCCCGGCGACACCATATTTCTTACCATAGATTCCGTTTTGCAGCGCAATATATACTATATTTTAGAGGACTATCTTTCCACTATATTGCTTGGTCGTTTGCGCGCCCAACCCGGACCTTTTAGCCGCGAAATTCTGGATTCTATGATACGGGCTAACAATATCGACTCTATCGCCATCATGGCGGCAGATGAGGACATGCCGGCATCTTATGTCATTGGTAACTTTGTACGGTCAAATATGGAAAATGATGGGGACGACATGAGCTTGGTGCGCAGCTATCTTAATGCTCTTATAGGCGAAGCTATACTCAACGGCCAGATAACCGTCATCACCATGTTAGAAGCCATGGCAGAACAAGAAATTATCACT
>Ga0123355_10001774_pt1 | contig 30212 bp, 17 predicted proteins | sample TergutEmb28metaG_3_FD_89872 | JGI IMG/M metagenome (GOLD analysis project Ga0123355, IMG submission 89872) | Embiratermes neotenicus P1 segment gut microbial communities from Petit-Saut dam, French Guiana - Emb289 P1 | ecosystem: Host-associated > Arthropoda: Insects > Digestive system > Gut ... | reverse complement strand
GAAATTCTTTCCAGGAACAAATCAACCAATCTACCAACAAGCCATCATTTACATAACAGTGTTTGCATTGTAACCAAGATAAACGTTTCTTACATGGTACCGGAGAGCATCCAGTGAAAGGATCGCCTGTAAATCCTGGTTGACATGTGCATACTGGGGCATGTTTCACTACAACACAAGTTGCCTGAACCCCACATGAACCTGGACAAGGGTCCCCACAACGTGTATTCTGACATGCCAAATTGCTGGGACATTCAGCATTGATAGTACACTCTGGGCGACAGTTAGGGGCTCGGCCCACATAGTGTGGCAAGCATGAGCAAGCAGGTGTGTTGCCAACCACACGGCATTGAGAGTTTGGACCACAAGGTGAAGGCACACAAGGATTGCCACTTGGAGGCTGAACAGGAGGTTCTAGAAAACAGACAGATGAAGTCAAACCACTATACAGTTCACAGAAACATGCATCTGAGGGGGGAGAAAATTGCATGTAGTAGTCAAAAGGACACAGAAGAAATATAAAATCTCAACACTTGATTAAGAATGATAAGAATACATTTTATCTGAAGTAAGACAATTGGTGGCTTAAACTTACAGCAAGGAATTTAAATCTGAAGTATGAAATCAATAATTCAGCTACTTGTCTGTGTTCCAAAAGGAACTCCAAAACAAAGCCAGGTCCCTAGTAATTTTAAATGTGCAGAGGGCTTTCAACCGTCAGATTCCTTGCATGCATTTTAAACCCATTTCAATATACAAGAAACCATATCCAATGAAAGAGGTGAAAATGCTTACTTTCTTCCTTGAGACACCTGGTGAAAGGATCACCAGTGAAGCCAGGACCACAGCTACAGATAGGGTTGTGATTCACAACTTGACAACGAGCATTGAGACCACAAGTACCCGGACAAGGATCCACACATTTTTGATTGACACATGCTTTGTCTTGAACGCATTCTGTGCTCACAACACATTCAGGTTTGCAACTTGGTGGTGTTCCTACATAATTAGCCTGACATGAGCAAACTGCATGACCATTCACCACACGGCATTGGCTGAATGATCCGCATGGAGAAGGCTTACATGGATTCTTTGTAGGTGGCTCTGTTGATGCTACAAGAAAATGAAAAGACAGTAAAGAAGACATGCAAGACTCATGCTAAATGAAAAGACAGGTAAACGAAGATCCCAGTAAATAGACACAGAATTTGTTTCACAGTATGACTAACAACAACAAAACATTTTGGATACTAAACAGATGTAAGACAAGTGAATGGAAAACAAAAGTTCTGACAATTATATGCTGAAATTTTTTGTATTACTACTTCTTGTTTGTTGTGTACTTAAATGGGCACATAGCTGCCAAGCTTCCTACTCTGTCATTCATATTACCCAACATATACCATGGTATAAATTGTTAAGTCTACATGATATATATATATGTATATATATAGCATGAAAGTAAACACATAAATCTATGTTAAAAGCATGAAATATCCATACAAAGAGCAAAAACAAATGTATGTCTCAAGGAATAAACAGTTCTTAGAAACTGAAGATCTTGGATTCACTTTGATAAATGCTGACAAATTTAACTGATGAGAGATCAAAAACTAATGCAACAGAAAGCAATTTCATAACACATGAAAATGTTGTGAATCTTTTTGCCTGAATATTGCTGACTCTATGAGTATTGCTTGAAGAGGTGCAAGTTGACCACACAAACGTGATTAACCAAGAATATCAGAGAATAAATACTAGCATCAAGCAGCATTTTAAACTGTAACAATACCAAAAACTATGCGCCAAATTACAATGTGTGTGTGGTATTCATATTACAAATACTGCATTTGTGTTGTGGCACACTTTCTGGCATGTCACATGTAAGTACTTCATAGAGGATCAGACATATGGAGTGGTAAAACGTACAGCTGGCCAGAAGGCATAAAATTACTTGTGTTATAGGCACATGGGGAGAAAAAAAGTTCATGGCTAATTTTAAATCTGCTTGTAATCTGATCTATCAAGATGTACAAAATACTATGGCACATGTAGAGAAATATGAATGTCTCTGAATTCTTTTAGCTTGAAATTATTAAACCTAAGTATAGAATACACTCATGAACCTTTCAGAACTGAATTCATATTTATGTACAGCAAGAGATAAAGTATTTAAAATAAAAAATAAAAAAAAAACCTAGATAATAAAACTGATATCCAGTTAAGTTACTGATAAGGAGGACTAAATTTTGAAACCAGAACCATTTTTACAAATACCTTAGTAAGCACAAGTAGAACTCTGATTTATCCAGTCTACAACATGATATTTGTGTAGTCCATTCCTCGTTTCTTTTTATTTCTGTCTTCAATGCCATATGAAACCAAAACCTACTCCTGTACTGCAGCAAAAATGCTTGTACACAGCACATACAAGTTGTAGGCAAATGGTTAAATTTCTTTGTTTTACCTAGTAAAATGTTCATTTTCATAATGTAAGTTGTCTTTAACAGATGTAACATTGTGTTTAGTGAGTGCGTACACATTTACTTGTGTATCTTTCTTGGTAAGCATCTCTCACACTGTTCAAACATTAATGGAAAGCTTCGTTTCATGGCCACATGCATATAAAATATAGTCTTCCAGGAAATTTGAACTCAGACATAAAGGGAAGAAAATATAAGTCTAGTGTTCTAGGGCTTCAGTTGTTGGAAAAAATTGTCAGTTCCTATGTATGTATAAAATAATACCTGTTATATCAAATCTGTGCTTAAAATTGTTTCAGTACTGTGTAAGATTTTATGTTATAAACTCAATATGCAACTGTTACTACATAACAAATCTACCCATCAGGTACTGTCACGCCTTTTGTATAGATTTACTACTCAGCAATTAGTAAGTGTTTGATTATGTTACAATATTTCATGATATACAATTACAGAATGATGACTGTATATATAAACAGATATCAATAAATAAATATGCACATGCAAGTGAATAACTGTGCATAAAATCTTGTGTACTCAATATGTATGAAGCAAGCTGACATTACAGAATGAACAAAATCTGATAAAGCTTTACAAATGGAATATGAAAGTTCGTGAAATTAAATTAATATGGAGGTAAACCCACAAACACAATGTTACATATGACACTTAGCATATTCTGAACATGTTGACATATAAGTTCCTAATTCATTAGTTGTGAAACAAGCCATTAATAAAGTTTTCTACCATTTAGGTACAGGCAATCCTTCAGTACCAATTAAGGTACAAATTTTATCTACCAGAAAAGATTTTTTCTTGATCCCACTAACCAAGCACGCATAGATTTAAATCTACAGCAGTCCAACAAGTTTCTACTCATCTGAAACCAACATTTACATCAGCTCTTACCCTATCTTAATAGTTTATAACCATGTATAGTGCTGTGATATCATAGTTTATGTATTTCATGTTAGACTTGCAAATGTTTGTAACTATCCATGTTTAATCACTGTTTGCTTGTGCTAACTATTCCCATTTTATCTTATCTTATTATTGACTTTGTATACATCCATGGAATTACTCCTGCTTTTATAAATTTTAAAATGATAATTATACAATTACTTGCCCTTATTTTAATTACAATTTTTATAACCTTTAAATTTAATTTATGTTACTTTTTAGTTTTAGCATACTTATGTACATTATCTTACTGACGAATCCCATGTTACTATGTAACCATATGGAGGAAATAAAATCAAAATCAATATCAATATCAATATCAATACTTCTTTGTTTACGTACATAAAAATACATTTATGCATTTGAGTATTTTAAATATTTATTTTCTTGGACTTTCTGCATGTTATGCTGTATAAATCCAGATTCTACTACAGATATTACTAACAGCTAAAAGAAGGAAAGCTTAAGAAATTTTCTTACTAGATGGAGGAAGATTGCAAGAATTGAGAGGGTTGCCAGTATAGCCAGGCAGACAGCTGCAGGAAGGAGCATGATTCACCACACGACACTCTGCATTGAGACCACAAGTCCCTGGGCATGGGTCCACACATTTGTTTCTTACACATGCTCTTGCTTTACTGCAATCAGTATTCAGAACGCACTCTGGTCGACAGCCAGTGTATGGATCTCCTGAATATTCTGGCAGACATGTACATGATCCCGCACCATTACGTTCCTTGCATACAGCATTTGCACCACATGGTGATGGATTGCAAGGCTCAGGGGGAAACTCAACTGGTTGCACAGCTGCAAGTCATGGAAAGACGTAGAGGTTCATGCAAAATAAAAATTCATGAGCAGCTTGCCACAGACTTCATTTACAAACTCAATATATTTACCAACAAAACGCACTAAGTAAAATACAATAAAACACAAATCATAAAACACAATTCTTGTTAATTGCCATCTACTAAATGTTTCGCCACCGAAGTGCCATCCTCAGGTAGTTTAATAACAACAAAGGATCATAAGTCCAACACATACTTTAGGTATTAATTGCCCTCATTTTCATCGTTCAAATTAAAAATTAAAGAACTTAGAATGTTAGAATTCTAGATTACATGAGTTGACATGCATAAGTCCATATTGCTGTGACAACAACACCATACAGTTGCATGCCTCTTCTGGTACAAGTTCACAGTTGTTTGTGTTATTAGCTGGGTTGTGTATACAAACACAGGCCATAATATAAGACCCAAAGAATCTCTTCCTGTAAAACTGTTGATATTCAGTAACTGTGTATTGATGAATACTAGAAGGAGAATGTGAAATGATGTCTTATACTAAAGAGTATATATAGCAGTACATACCAGCTGAGGTGTACAGCGTATTTGCATCAGGATATGTAGTCTACTGAATGAGTGTGCTGTGGTGTTGCTTAGGTGGAGTGTAGCAGCTGCACGTTTGCATGTTGAGAGCCTGAGTCATGGACAAGAGCAAATTTCACCAATATTTGTTCATTTATTAAGGATCCCTAAAGTTGGTATTATTGAATGTAAACGTTTTTGACGCAATTCATATGCCAAACTTCTTTACACATTTTTATTACCCACAATGTAGTTTGTATAGGACTGCATTCATGTTTATTGTTTAAAATGTGTGGTGCATATACAGATTTTGAATTGTTTGTCCTTATGTATCTCTGATGTTCTAAAAACCTTATTTTAAGATTACATTATACATTTTAAACAATAAACATGAATATGGCCTTACACAGCCTACAATTAAGACAATAAAACTAAACTAAACTCCGTGGCTTTAGTCCGTGAGCGAACCATACCGACGTATTAAGACAATAAAAACATGCAAAAATGTCTGGCATATGAATTGCGTAGAAAACTTTTACATTCAACAATACCAAGTTCAGGGATCGTAATAAATGAAAAAAAATATTGGCAAAATAAGTCCTCATTTGTACTTGTCCATGACTCAGGCACTCAACATGTCAGCACACAGATGCTACACTCCAATTAAGCAACACCACAGCTCACTCGTTCAGTAGACTACATTCCCTGATGCAGGATACACTGCACACTTCAGCTGGTATGTACTGCTATACATTCCCTTTAATATAACACATCATTTCACATTCTACTTCTAGTATTCATTAATATACTGTTACTGAATATCAACAATTTTACAGGACGAGATCCCTTGGATCATATACTGTGGCCTTTGTTTGTATACACAACCCAGAGAATAATACAAACAACTGTGAACTTGTACCAGAAGAGGCTCACTACTGGATGTTGTTGTTGTCACAGCAATATGGACTTATGCATGTCAACTCTTGTAATCTAGAATTTTAACATTCTAAGATCTTTAATTTTTAACTTTAATGATGAAATTGAGGGCAACTCATACCTCAGAACACGTTTGACTTATGATCCTTTGCTGTTATGAAACTCCCTGAGGATGATACTTCAGGATGAAATGTGTAGGAGTTGGTGCATTTAACATGAATTTTTGCTTTATGATTTGAGTTTTATTGTACTTTACTTAGTTCATTTTATTGGTTAATATATTGAATGTAAGAAAATGCATGGTATGAATAACAAAATTCAATTATGGACCTTAGAAAATATACTGCAGTATGATAAGATGGCTGAATGAAATCTAATCACACAGGTTTTCCTCTACTTGCGAAAACAGGCTATTTGTCAACAAAACGGATGACAGAGATCATAGAGGAATATTACTGCATATAGTGCTGATGATTATAAATATATTTATGACATAAATTCTTAAGTTTCTCTTAGTCATATCTACTTTCTAACTACATACAAATCTCAGATGTATGCATGCATATTCACATAAGTTTATGCAGCGATTATACGAAATGTAACCAGTTAATATGGCAGATGGTTAAGTGGCTGGCTATGAACAGACGATGGTACTAAGAATTCATCACAAAAACCTGAAAAAATGGTACACAGAATTGTTGATATTTTGGGATTGAAAATGCCAATCTCAGCAGTGATATGAAATAACAATTACAGCAAGGACAACCATTACATAAACACTAAGCTCAATCTGAAGATAACAATGAACTGAAATGAACCCAAAACAACTTAATTTCATTATACTCTATCTCATACATGCATACTGTACACACACACAAATACAACTACAAGCATGCAACAAGAAATTGTAAGAGTTCAGCCTACACTTTTCATAAATTTGACTGGAATTGTAGAATTTACAAGTATTTTTGTGACTGCTATAATGTCAGAAAGAAGTGACTGTGGCTTGAACAAGGGATACTAGGTACAACTTTCCATATTACCACACGTAACATGAAAATCCCAGATGATAGATCTTCAAACCACAATGGTGTGGTGAGTAAATCTGGTAATCTATATAGTTCATTTTGCAGTATTAATATCCTACCTATTTCTAGTATATGACCACATATATGTAACTTATATACCAAAGAATCCCCCAGTCCCTTAGGAAAAGAGGATAAACAGCTATTTACCACCCAGTATACCCCATGTATGCATGTCTTTTCTTTGTGTACCATGGTGTTTCAAGTGGCACAGGTAGAGGTTTTACTACGAATAAGTTTGTTTTCCCATCAGTATCATCCCACCAATGCTCGATACTAACATTTTATTCACCTACTAACAATGCTACATAATCTTAGGAAACAAAGCAAGTGTTGATGCTATTCCACTAACTAGAAGCCACACAGCCAAGTTCATGAACAACAGCCATTAAAAATACACAGCCTTGGTATGAAGTAGGATTATGTACTATTATGTAAATCTAGCCATGAATGAAGTTCCTGTGCTTACAGCCTAATTCCCAAGACTATGATTCTATTTACCACTATATTTCTGTGGAAAATTACATACTATTTTTTGGTTTCATACTAGTTCACCTTCACATCAAATCATTCATAACATGGCTTGCTCTGTATCCAATGAACGTAATAAAAACATGACTTATGAGTATATCTAGCACTGTTTTCATAGTGTAGACTCAACACTAAGCACAGTATGTCAAAATATATTTTCTTTGTGTATTATTTTCTTTGTGGGTGTAAGAGAAACCATACTAAATCAAGGTTATCTAAATACAAAGTTACAGAAAAAAAATTTCTATGTTGGATAAATCAGATACTTCAATAGCACAATTTACCTGCAGATAGAGAGAAGCAGTTATAGAAATATATCTGGATTCCAAGAAATGATTGCTGAAAGTCTTTCTATACGAATACAAATAAATTATATATATATATATATATTCATATTTATATATATGGATATTTTTTCTTTATACATACACACACACACACACACACATATGCAGGAACATGTATGAAAATACATACATTTACCAACAATTTATTTACTGGACACTAATGGACAACTGAAGTATTTATCTTCAACAGAAATAAATTAAAATGTTATTTTTATAAACTCCCTACATTTCTATGTACTTAATATTTACTTGCAGAAAATTATTTATAATGCAAAGTATGCCTTACATGGTATAACAGAGCATCCAGCAAAAGGATCGCCTGTAAATCCTGGTTGACATGTACAAACTGGAGCATGATTCACTACAACACAAGTTGCCTGAACCCCACATGACCCTGGACAAGGGTCCCTACAACGCTCGTTCTGACATGCCAAATTGCTAGGGCATTCAGCACTGATTGTACATTCTGGGCGACAGTTAGGGGCTCGGCCCACATAGTGAGGCAAGCATGAGCAAGCAGGTGTGTTGCCAACCACACGACATTGAGAGTTTGGACCACAAGGCGAAGGCACACAAGGATTACCACTTGGAGGCTGAACAGGAGGTTCTAGAAAACAGAGGGCAGAAGGTATGCCAGAAAACACCAAAATGAAGAAATTGAAAGAAAATCAATGCACAGCACAGTAAATTTAAAACTTATGTTTACAAGTGTTAATAAAAATCCAACCAGATGCAAGAGTATGCAGATATTTATTTACTGCAAAGTCACTCTACATTTTTCAGGTGTCACAGCAACCATCATCAGGAGTACTAAAAACTGTAACCGCAGCCTACGGTACACATCATAATACTGGTATAGCTACTTCCCTCCAACGTGGCCTGAATGGGCCACGTTGGAGGGAAGTAGCTATACCAGTATTATGACCTGTACCAGAGGCTACAGTTAGTTTTTAGTACTCCTGATGATGGGTGCTGTGACACCCAAAACAAGTAGAGTGACTCTGCAGTAAATAAATATCTGCATACTGTTGCATCTGGTTGGATTTTTATTAACATTGAATTATGATGCATGGAACTATGAGCTTAAAATTTATGTTTACACTGTCAACACTCAAATATCCATCTGTGAGTTGTGTTATGACTTCAGAAAATTATCATTCTAAGATGGGTGGAAGGGAGAACACCACAACATCTATATGTCTTATAATGCCAAAGCTATTCTGGCTGTGAACAACTGACACACAAAGACAGAGAAACAATTATGTTGTTCTGAAGTGAAAAAATAAAAAGGCGGGCCCACAGAACTATTGCAGTACGTGTATTAACAGTTTTAGAATTTAACATATGTGTGTACAAAGGTTATTAAAAAGTATACAGACTTATTGCAGAGTGCATGTGTACATATGACAGCATATGTTTGTGTCAAGTGGTGCTGCATATTTATCCTGGTTCTCTCCCCACCATAATATATGATAAATGAGTGTTGACTGCATGTTCCTTATGGCCAAAGTACACAGCACTAGGAAGTATTGAATCTTATATCTTGTACAGAGAAAGTGTAGTACTGAACTGTAATTCTGAAACAAATGCCTTTCTTGTTCTAATTTGTACTAACTTACAGAAATCAAATTAATACATAACACCAACAAATGCAGAAGAATTAAAATATACACTTTCACATATAATCCACTAAGATGCCAACATTTTTTGATATTCTGCAGATCATCCTCAGGGAGTTGACATCAAATAAGCATATTATATATATATATATATATATATGTCAACACACCTGTGTTTTACATATGCTTGTTTGATGTACAGTCCCTGAGGATGATCTGCAGAACATCAAACAATGCTGGCATCTTAGTAGATTATATGTGGAAGTGTACATATTAATTCTTGTGCATTGGTTGGTATTATCCAGTAAAATGTTCATTAATGCGTGGATATGATTACTATCAAGGCTATACAAATCAGTCACTAAAGAATTACACGCTATTCTATAATTGCAGTGTACTTATACAATGCAAGGATTTCTTGTTCAAAGGCAAGTAATTTTAGTAGTCTCAAAATACTGTGTAACATTAAAGAGGAATAAATCTGTGACGTGTATTGAGCATTAAACCAGCATTTGGCTATCTGTAAAGAATGAAGTGGAAAAATGATAAAACCCTTGAGATACGTGGTTGGAGAACAGATTCTATAGCTAATCCTCCACTGCCTACAAAGCTGGAAAGTATAGCTATTACCATGCACACTACAAAGGCATATGAAGAGACAGAGGTGTAGTTCTAAACATTCTTAAATCTCAGCAGCAGACAGAGGTGACTGGTCAGCTTCATGCACTGGAAACTGTGTCACCGGGTAAGACTCCCTGATACCCACTGAATAGGAGGCTGGGTGGGCCCTAGAGCTGATCAGGATGTTTTGGAGCACAGATAAATCTACTGACTCTGCCAGGAATAGAATCATGATTCCTGAGTTGTCCAGCCTGTAGACTACTGACTATACCAACTGCCCTACTTGGCTGTCCTAGTTACACTACAATACAATACAGACATATGCAGGACTTGAGACAACATAATATATAGAATGCAAATTTTTCAGCATTTTAATCTTTCCTGGTCACCAGACATCTTGAACTTCTGACCCTTGGCCCTCCACCCTGATACTAAGATGGGAAGAAACTTTTCAAGGCAAACTAAAGTGCACTACCTGAATTGCTTACTTGGAGAACACCATGAAATATTCAAACACAACAAGTTACACTGAAATTTGAATGAGTTCATTACCCAGCAGATAAAAAATTAGTTCTGTACTACACATCCCTCTTTCACAATTACTCTAAAGAAATGCTGTCAATTATAAGACATAAAAGTTTTAGATGTAAAGCATATCTTACTTTCTTCTTTGACACATCTGACAAAGGGGTCACCAATAAAGCCCACAGAGCAGCTACATATAGGATTGTGGTTTACAACTTGGCACCGTGCATTTAGACCACAAGTGCCTGGACATGGATCTGCACATTTCTGGTTGATGCAAGCTCGATCCTGAGCACAGTCTGCACTCACTACACACTCTGGCCTGCAGGCTGGAGGTGTTCCAATATAGTTAGCTTGGCAAGAGCACACAGGATGCCCATTAACTACACGACATTCACTGAATGGTCCACATGGTGATGGCTGACAAGGGTTCTTTGGAGCTTCTGGAGCTACACAGAGTTGCAAGGCAGGCAGAAGAAAGAATCAATGAAACAGTAGCACCCAATACAATAGAAAATATAAAAACAGAAATTTTACAGATATAATATCATGACAAGTACAGAAACAAATGAAAGAACAGTATTAAGAGTATTAAATTTCTTAATGGATGATTATGTTCAAAATTTAGAAATGCAATGATGTGCTTTTATTCCTTCTCCATTCAAAAGTTATCCTTGTAGGTCATTATGATGTTAAAATGAATTCTTATATTACAACACCTTTGACATCTAAATTTGCTTTATTTGTAAATTTCATTAATGATACTGAATTAAACAAGTACCAAATAATAAGTGAAGTTATTTTGCGGTGCACAGGGCTATTAACTGTCACACCACTGCTTATTTTTTGCTTTTACATTGTTAGTGACAGAACTGACAAAAAAGTCAAAACAGTGAGGATGCTCTCTTTAGTATCTATAGCAACAAAATGACTGGCATGGAATACTGTAAACTACTTCAAAAATTAAAAATTATATGTCAGTTTCCTCTAATAAGTCACTGGAGTCATAAACTGTCACGTTATTGCTGTTCTACTGCTGTTCTAGATGGTGTCTAGACATAAGCTGAATTCAGCTTTCATACACATATAATATTTTATATGTTGCGTATCATCAATGTTTTTGAAAAATGCATAAATAAAATCTGAACAGGCCTGAAGTAAAGTACTTAGAAAAAAGACAAGTAAGTACACTGAAACTCCTGAAAAATAAGTAAAAGCTACGTTCCCCCCAGTAGACTCTGCTTATACACCTTCTCACAGCTACCAAATGCAAGTTGCATGTACTGTCATGTCAGAATGAAGAATTAATTATCGTTTTTAAAGTTTACAAGTGGTATATTTCACCATTTGGATGTAGACCATGAGAAGGCGCATCTTATGAAACACAGCTCTTTATAACAGAAAGAATGAGGCTTACAAGTAGTAGGTAGAAGGCTACAGGTGCTTAGAGGGTTGCCAGTATAGCCAGGCAGACAGCTGCAGGAAGGAGCATGATTCACCACACGACACTCTGCATTGAGACCACATGCACCTGGACAGGGGTCCACACACTTGTTTCGTACACATGCTCTTGCTCTATTGCAATCTGTATTGAGAACGCACTCTGGTCGACAGCCAGTGTATGGATCTCCTGAATATTCTGGCAAGCATGTGCATGATCCAGCACCATTACGTTCCTTGCACACAGCATTTGCACCACATGGTGATGGATTGCAAGGCTCAGGGGGAGCTTCAACTGCTGTAATAGCAACACGAGTAATGTCACTTTTGTACTGTTAATTCATTCCTTGCATAGTGAATTGACTTGCAAACTTTGTTGGCACCAACAAATGCACAATTCTATATATTATGCACTTTAATATTAATATGCTCCTACATGTTTCAGCACAATTGCAATCCTCAGGTAGCATATCGAATGTGGACCTGCACATTCGATAAGCATGATCATTGTAAAACTATTTTATTGCTGTATGTTTTAACAAAATTGGTGTAAGCTCCCTAAGGATGGCAAATGTGCCGAAACATGTATGAGCAAATTAATAGTAAACTACATAATACACACACACACACACACACACATATATATAGAATTGTGTATGTGTTGGTGCTAATACAGTTAGTAAATCATTTCACAATGCATGGAATGAACAATATAAAAGTTATAAATACTCAACAAGCAAGAATTATCCATCTTCATTAGAACACCAAACAACAATTGCGTAAAACTAATGCAGCAATATGGCTTAATAAAATGTGCAGACTCAAACACCTAACCCCTAAATACATCAAATTAAAGTCAATGGAAATAGTACACGAAGCATCCATACCAGGAATGTAGCAGTAAAAAATAGAATTAACCAAGTACAACCTGCATTATTGATATGCATGATTATTTTAAAACCATTCTATTGCTGTATGTTTTAACAACATTGTCATAAGCTCTCTGAGGAAGGTAACTGTGCCGAAACATGTAGGAGCATATTAATATTAAGATACATAATGTGTAGAATTGTGCATTTGTTGGTGCTAATAAAGTTTGTAAATGAGTAATGTCATTGCATGACACATTCTATCAGCAAATAAACATATGAATGTGTAGCACCTATGTATGACATTCTTCTACAATTTCATTCATCTCACTTGACATACCAGCACTCATTCTGCATTACTGCAATAACTCTTTAATTATCCCCACCATACATAAATGCAACTCCTCAACTAACATACTAGGCACATTAAATAACTAAAATCTGTTCAAACTACTCACAACAAAAAAGATGGTCTTCAAAAAAAAAAAAAACAAAGAATTCTTACACTGTGGAATGCTAGAGCAACCTGCAAAAGGATCACCAGTGTATCCCATTAGACACTGACACACAGGTGCATTTTTCACTGCCACACATGTTGTATGTGGCCCACAAGTGCCGCGGCAAGGATCTTTACATCGTTTGCCCTGACATGCCAAGCTGCTGGGACATTCAGCATTGATGGTGCATTCTGGACGGCAGTTGGGAGCCCTGCCCACATAGTATGGTAGGCAGGAACATGATGGATGGTTGTCTACAACTTGACAGTGAGAATTTGGACCACATGGAGATGGAACACATGGATTTGTATTTTCAGCAGCTTGAATGGTCTGCTCTAGAAAGAAAGAAATTTATACCCACATGCAGCATGCAATATACAAGAACTAACTGCAAGAGACTTCTGCAGTAGTCAGAAAACATGCTTATAAAGTCATTCTGTACAAAAGGAAGGTATATTCTGGCAGGCAGACTTTATTATAGCTTTATACACAGCACTTTTTTTCTTCATGTAGTGCACAGAACAATAAACTTTCAGTTCCCCCACACAAGTGTGCTATCTTCAGATTTTAATGGTGTAAAATGTACAAATGAGGTCTTCTCTTATGTCACTCATTTATATGTATTGTAGCATTCTAATGGTACTTGGTCTGCCTCCTGCTAAGTCACATTAGTGGGTGTATATGGATTTCATACAACCTAATGTGTTCTTCTAAAGGGGCTGCGAGTCCTTCAAACATGGGTCACAAACTATTTGCTGAAAAACAGAAAACCTTCTACAGGGGTTCTTAAAGTAAATTTTTAACAATGTAAAAGTGACAAGGAAACATAATTCTGAACATTTCACATGTACTTGGATTACAGGAAAATGGGCAAAGTTGCCCCACTGGCCAATGATGCCCCACTGGCCAATGATGCCCCACCATCAGTTACTCCAAAACCTTAGCAATAGGAAGCAGCATGCACTACATATCTAGGAGGTTTTCCATTGGCGAGTCTGAGAATGTGCAGGTTACGGCTGCTGTGTTTTCCCAGCACCCTGACACTGTTCTAAGCAGCGTGATTTGTAATCCTATATATTTCAGCAGGCTATGTTTTAATAATTTTTTGTTTGTTTATGCATATAGTAATTTTACCAACAGTTTGTGTGAAGGAAGAGTGGACTTTTCTGTACTGTTTTATATCATTACAAAGTTTTGCAAGCCATGCTGAAGTCACATGATCAGCCAGAGGATCTTTGCTCCACATTTGGGTACAGTCACCCCACTGAAAGATGGGTAAAGATGCCCCACCAACATTTTAACTCACTTGGTTGGCCTATGTTCATACATCAAAATGTATACTGTATTTTCATTGAAATGTTAACGAAAGGCTACAAAATTTTCAACTACCTATTAAAATATATATTATTTGCTGAGTCAATGAAAAGTGGCTAAAAGAAAACTGCACAAATTTCTCTAAGACCTGCATCGATTGTGGATGCAACAACCATTCTAAGAATCTTCAATAACGTAAAAAATCTAAAAAGAAGTAAAAGGGCATCTCATAGTGTTACAGAAAATAGATTATTTTTTTGATTACAATCTTTCACCATGCATATACCAAAGATGACCATTTGCATACCTTTCTAATTTTTAATGCTGTCAGTAAATGAACTTAAATGTGCTATAAAGGATCTGACTGCCTTGTAGCAGAGACCCTACCATACCTCTTACACACCAAGATATAACTCCTCTTGCTACACATACTTGTAAAAATTTGTCAGAACAAAAAGTGGGGCATCATTCGCCAATTTCCCCTATGAGAAACATAGAAGGACTGCACATCCAACACAGAATTCTACAGTTCTTTATATACACGACTACATGACTCAAAAGTCATAAATATGCATTCAAGAATTTCCAAAGGTAGGTCAGTGGTTTCTAAGGTATTCATACATTCAAAAGGCAGTAAAAGGAGAGGGAGGGCGCTTCTTTACAGATATATATGCAGGTCAGCACAAATTCCTGTTTGTTGTCTGTCATTTGTACAGTTACACTCCTATAGTCTGTTACTCATACAGATGTCCTGGTGAAATGGCATGCTATATAAAAATAAATATAGACAATTTCAGAAAAATACAGAAACCCAGAACCATAATACATGCCAAAGCCCAGATCTCCATATTCAGTTTTGCAGAACTAGTGTCTTTAAAACAAAAAGCATAGTGAACACAGGAATTAAAATATACAATAAATTGCCATGTCAAATGAGGAAGCTGAAGAAAATGCAACACTTTATGAGGGAGCTGAGGTCCTTTTCATTACAACATACATTCTACTCCATAGATAAATACGTTCCATTAATTAGTAGAATTTTAATGTTCAATTTATTTGCTCTTTGGAAAGAATTTTTTTCTCATTAGGTGTTCTGATTGTAAGTTGGTTGATATTGTAGACATGAAAAATGTGTCCCACAAACACTTTTAGATAAATATATTATCACATATGTAAACTTGAAACCATGTGCAGTAAATTATTGACATGTCCAATGCCAATAACTTGGCACAAAGGATGAATAAAGTGATTGATTGATTGATTGATTGATTGGATGATTGATTAAATGGGTGATTGACTGACTGAAATGTGTCATAATGAAATGATTTTGAATAAAGCAATAATGTAAATGTAAATTCTGAAGTGCCATTTAGCTTTTTCCTCTAGAAAATATTAAAAACCATAAAAATATCCATTCATAATAACTAGTTTTTAAATCACAACCTGGGTCTCCTGGATGTAAAACAGTATTAGAAATTATGACATCTTGAAACTTGGAGGTTGTAGGTGTTCTGAAATATGTAAATTATTTAGGCACAAATTTTATCATACAAAAAAAAAAAAAAATAGTGACAATAACAATCTGTTAACCACATAAATTATTTTTTGTTCCTCAGCGTCATAACATCAAATGAACTGCTGAATTTCATCCTGCAGCATTCTTAATCGAAATAATTATTAACATGGCTTGAACCCATAAAAATTCTACTATGGTTTATATTTTAAAAAATTTACACCAAGAAGATAGTGCATCAGTTCAGCCCCAGTCCTTAAAATCTGTTACAACGACACCAGGGAAACATAATTATAATGTATAACACACAAACACATAAACATATTTTACATATGTATTATTTATTTTCTTATGTACTGGGTCTGGCAATTACACAACAAGACTGACGTTTTTGTGCAGCAACATGGCAAAACTGATAAGATTTTGAATGCTAGATTAGGTGACTTTAAGGCAGAAATGAGATGTTACAGACAATAACAGACATGACCATCTGTTAACTACAAGAACTGATCCTGATGTGGGAAAAAGGCACCAACTGATATGGTGAGAGATGATCCCTGATTTACTGTTTGGGAGATAGAAAAAATGAGTATGAACAGGGAAACTAAGACCAATTTTGACAAAAGATCTAAGCATGGAGAAAGCCTATGCCAGAAGAGTAACATAAATGTTATCACTTAAAAAAAAAGGGAGAAAGAAGGAAATAAATTATCTCAGATCTTGCAGAAACCGACATTTCTGAAGGTACAAGCACTGGAGATGTGATACAGGTCTTCCCCTATAACCCAAAAACAAAATACTGAAAGTCTCCAATAGAAGACACCAGAATCATCAAGTTTAAAACAAAGACATAATGTCAAAACCAAAGGTCTATATCGTTTGTATTCTCGCATATTAGAAAATTTATCAAATACAAATTTCATTTTTCCAAAGCAAACAGTTTACTAAGTTAGTTTTTAATGGGACACTTAGAACAGTTCATTAGGAGCAGTTCATTTGGTAAAAAAGATCAAATATTTTAAACTGACAACTGAATTTTGCATCAGGATAAAAAGCACTTTCTCACAAAGAACCTTTAGTAAAGTGATATTTGACCAAAAGATAATTGCCAAAGTACAGAAAAATCCATTTCATTCCTACAACTAGAATGTGTGTGACTTTATCATGTTCTTGAGATTGAAAACCCCATATGGGTCTCATTTTTAATTACATTAAGACATTCAGAGCCATAAGACAATACCGAAAGGACTTTCAGAAAATTATTTCCAGCAATATTTCCACACACAGTAGATACATTGTAATGCATATTTCAAATCAGAAGATACAAGTCCTGGAGATGAATATATTCACTAAAGGCAGTGACCACTGCATCCTTTTTATAGATCAAGTCCATTATTTAATTGCCAGACCTCAAAACAAAAAAGCAAGGTGGAAAAGGCAAATTATTCCTTTTTGGGTAATTCCCCGGCGTCTGAGTTCTAATTGCAATTAGAACTCAGACGCCGGGGAATTACCCAAAAAGGAATAATTTACATTTAGAACATGGCGAAAGCTTAAGAACAAGATTGGAAAAGGCAAGTTTCAATCTTACTTTCCAAAGAAGGTATTCAAGAGAGTGCATAGACATTAGATAAGCAGATATTTACAAAGTTAAAGACAGATGACAGGCAATGCTTACTTTCTTCTTTAACGCATCGAACAAAAGGATCACCAATAAAACCCACAGAACAGGTACATATAGGGCTGTGGTTCACAACTTGACAGTTGGCATTAAGACCACATATGGCTGGACATGGGTCCAAACATTTCTGGTTGACACATGCTTTTTCCTGAGGACAGTCAGTGCTCACAATACATTCTGGTCTGCATGCTGGTGGTGAACCAACATGCCCTGCCTGACATGAACAGACAGGATATTCACTTACTACATGGCATACACTGTACAGTCCACATGGAGAAGGGAAGCAAGGATTCCTCGGAGATTCCTCCTGTGATACCACAACTAAAGGGAGAGATACACGTTCATTATTAAAACATGCAGCAATACAAGACAGGAGTCAATTATAAGATACACAACACATGCATTCTATAGCAAGAGAAGCATAGCAAGTCTTCATAAAATTTAAAAACTATACAGTACCAAAAATCTGTTCAACTGACAAAAGTTTAGAACTTGGTACTTCACATGCAATATACACAAACTTTTGCTATTTTGGGAATGCTAATGAACACACATATGAACTAACTAAAGTAAGGTAATGGGTATGAAGCTGTACACACTTAAAGCTTGACTGATAAACACTTAAAAAACTGTTTCTAGGGTGACAGTTATGAAAGATACAGAGAAAAGCAGAGCTTACTAGGTCGCACTACATGGCATGAGATGAAAGGATTCCCAGCATAGCCTGGCAGACAGCTGCAGGAAGGAGAATGATTCACAACTTGGCATTCAGCATTGATGCCACAAGTTCCTTGGCACATGTTGCGGCACTTGTTGTTTACACACGCCTTATCATGTGGACAGTCGGTGTTCAAAATGCACTCTGGCCGACAACTTAAATATGGGTTCCCAAAGTAACCTTGCTGACATACACATGATACTGCCCCTTGATGTTGTTTACAGACTGCATTAGAGCCACATGGAGATGGAATACAGGGGTCTCTTAGACCATCTGTTACCACTGGTGCCACTGCTGAAATGGTCATGGAGGAAACAATCCAGTTGGAAAAACATCAAAATATGTAATCTATGTCCAGTCTCCTTAGTTAAAATACCATTCACAACTCATTCACTCAACATCAGCATTTTTCTCTATCATGCCCATGCTTATATATTTTAAAACAAGATTGCAAATGATGTATGCCACGACCCAGAACACAGGTATTACCAACACATTCTTTGCTTTAAAGATGTACAGTTTCATTGTACACGCAAAAGTGTAATTCATATATGCCCATTAGAAAATTATGACCTTCCCTGCATCCCCATTGTCATATAATTCACAAATGCTCACCAGCATTATGTGCAGATCTCTTATTAGACTGAATTTCACCCAAAATGGACAATAAATGTGATATTTACACAAGTCACAATCACTCCTTAAACATTTGTCGTCATCCCATATGCTCAGTTTTACCCAAATCATTTGAAAAATGTAAAAAATATGGACAAAATTTTATTTATGGCCCAAAGCAAACCAGGACTTTCACTCTACCATTTTCATAAAACTCAAAAATGCTCGGTGGCAATGCATACAGAGCCTCCATATCGAAGTTAACCCAAAATCAGTCCAGACATGAAGAAAATACGAGTAGAAATTCATTTACACCCTTACATAAAGTATGAGAGTCACTGAGCCGATTTCCAGTAAACTCATGCTCACTTGAAACTTTTTGTAAATAACTTCTACACCAAATTAAAAAAAAAAAAATATTACAAATGGTTTGGATTCCGATACTAGGTCACAAAAGTATGAGCGGACAGACATGGCCCCATGCAAATCATTCTTGTCTTGTACTTTGTCAAGACCACCTTATAGCAATGATGTTGGTAAATATAGCTTCATATAAAATAATATGTATATTTGTCCAAAATCATGAATGTCTCAAACCTCAACTGTGTTAATTGAGGCATGACAGTTGGAATCTAATGTGATATTTATTTAATACACCAAAACCTGTGTATACTGCATCCCTTAGAGCAAAAAGTGAATAAATGTAATTTTCAGTTGGTGAAGATAAAGATCAGTATTTCTCTGAAATATCTAACAATAGTGGAACCATATTCAACAGTACGTATGTCAATATATATCTTCTGCACCTTGTAAACTTGTAAGCTGACAAAGGCTTTGGCCTTAAGCATGGAATCTTACTTGCTGGAACAGAAGAGCAGCCTGAGAATGGGTCACCTGTGAGTCCAGGCAAACACGTACATACTGGCCCATGGTTGACCACATGACAGATTGCTCTAGGCCCACAAGATCCTGGGCAAGGATCCCTACAACTTTCCTTCTGACATGCCAAGTTGCTAGGACATTCCGCATTGATAGTGCACTCAGGTCGACAGTTTGGAGCTCGGCCCACATAGTTTGGCAAACATGTGCAAGCCGGTGTGCTGCCAACAGCACGGCACTGTGAATTTGGCCCACATGGTGAAGGCACACAAGGGTTACCACTCGGAGGTTCAGGAGATTCTAGAATAACAGGGGTATTGCCAGTTGGGTCACAAGCAGCAGATAAGGTTAAAACTGAAGTAAATTTAAGAATAAGATACAGTAGATTATAGTCAAGAGGAAGTAAAATAATTAATTCTACATAATTCAAGATTGCCCAATAAAGGGTATCTAGTCAGATGATGTAAAGCATAAACTACACACTGAAGGTACAGTATATTAGAAGATTAATGTTTTTACACAACACAAAAACCAAAGATTATGAAGGTATATGTACATATGTTCTTGTAACTATAAATGAAAGCTACAAGTGATTCCATATGCAGAACATAGTCAGCAATTAGTTAACTTGTGTTTTAGAAACTAAAATGTGTTATGTTGATCCCACTAAGGAAAATCTATTGCATTACCTTTAGTTGTGAACTATGTTTGAAACATTATGCCCAAATAAAGGATGATAAGTATAAGCCTATACAGTATATGGTACACACTTCTAACATGGTGCTAACAGACTTGACCACTAACTGTGGCATGGGAATATGTGGTTTATTTTTGAAGCGCGTACAACAGCCGGTTGACAAGCAATGCTAAACATTAATGAAGAAAATCAAGTAAACATCACTTAATTTTGAAAAGACCCATGTTATGGTTTCACTCAACTGTAATATTCTCCAATCAGTACTAATTAGGTGAATATATTAACCGAAGTTTTTGGAACAAAATAGTTCTTGGCTAATACTTACTATCCTTTACATAAAAATAAAAGTGTCTTTCAAACCAAATGCATTAGAAATGTGTTCAAAAAAAGAGGTGAAAATAGGAAGCTTACTTTCTTGTATCAGACATCTTGCAAAAGGATCACCAGTAAAGCCCGCAGCACACGTACAGATTGGATTGTGATTCACAACTTGACAGCGAGCATTGAAACCGCATGTGCCTGGACATGGATCCTGACATTTTTGGTTGATACAGGCCAGGTTTTGTGGGCAGTCAGAACTAACAACACACTGAGGCCTGCATGTGGGTGGGGAACCCACACAGCCGGGCTGACAAGAGCACACAGCATGACTGTCCACAACTCGGCACACACTGTTAGGACCACATGGGCTTGGCAAACAGGGGTTTGCAGGACAGGCTGGAGCTAAAGCTGTGTACCAAAGACGAAAGGAGAGAGCTGTGTTATGTGAAGTACAGGATATAAACCAATGTAAAATAATACATACTACAGTTGAATGTATACTTTATAAACAAGGAGTTTGTTAATATGTAATTAGTGTTAAAGTGTAGAAAGAAAAGAAAAGACTCAGTCTGATTACATTATTTCTTTCCTGTTCTAATAGCACACATTCACGTTAAGAATTATACAGTACAGTACACCAAACAAAACTAAATGGAACTGAAATATGATGTACAAGTACAGGGTGAGGAAGGAAAATGTGGAAGTGTTAAATTAATCAATACATCTAGAACTGTATCTGCTATTTACTGGGTGAATAAGTTATATAAAAGAGAAGCAGTACCCATTAATTTGTATCAAATTCAACCAGTTCATAAAGTATGTTACTGGAGAAGAAGCGTAATACACTACAACTGTAAATGTTTGTGTGTGTGTCTTGTAATGCTTGAAAGCAAATAAAAGGCAAATGCTCTTTATTTGACATCTACAATAAAGAGCTTTATATTAATACTAAACTCAAATTTGAACTCTTTTTAAATTTCTTTTTGTGACAGACTATTATGGAAATACTCCTACAAACAAATTTTGTTGAAAGGCACTGAATTCTATTCTTTGTTATTTTGTGTTATTACTGAGACTGTTCTTCCAACACAGTGACTATAAATACCTAAATTAATTTAATGCAATTTATTTATGTCAAACAGCAATCAAAAATAATTTACAGAGAAACACACTCTTAAAGAAAATGTTGAATCAGGAAATTATCCAGGATAAACACACGAACAAATTTCGTAGTTCTCAGCAGTATTTCCATAAATATTTATATGTCATATGAAAAACGCTATGATATATTCATGGCAACCAACAGGTAATTTAAAGCTTATTTTTCAATCAGAGGAGTTTGACTTCTTTGAGAGGGATATCACTCTGTGTTGAGAACTTGCTTTGGAAAAGGCTAAGAACCCACTGTAAGACACAACAGAATGGATGAATTAATTAATCCTATACAATCTGAACCATTCAGTGTACATATTCACTATTATGAAGCTCATTTTAGTTGCTCTGCTATGCATCACAAAAATAAATCATCAATGAGGTATGTAATACTACAGAAAAAGCAGTTGGAAAACAGGTGTATTTCCCTCTGGAGTACATCTTCCACTCGTGTTTGAAACATATAGTTACAATGAAACATCACTGCCTATGTGTAAGTGTTCAAAGCTGCAATCTGAACTGACACAAGCTGTGTGTCATATTTTTATATGAAAATATCAAAATGTAATTGAACAATAATTTTGAATTATAGTAACAGAAAAATGTAGATAATTTTGGTTGTTTAAGGCAAAATAATGTTAGTAACAGGGAAGTGCCTGAAAAGAAAGAATAGCTACTGTATAGTGGATCCATAAGCCTGTTTACTGATGAATTATTAAATGCTACTACTGTATGAATGATAATTACTGTAGCTGACTAACATGTTAAACTAAATAATTAATCACCTGTTATATATCTAAATGTGTTATGCCAAATCAACATATGGAAATATTTGCAAATCAATCAGTTAGTTATAATATACATTATTAATTGTAATAAAATACACTTCAGTGTACTTGTTTGAATAGTGTCAACTCTTGATGAAAGTGATATTATAAATTTAATATCCAACATCAAATAATTCTGTTGTCCATACAGTCTTTCATTTTAAGGGTTTCCATTGTCATAATGAAATAAAATTATATTATGCATTTCATTACATATGAACAATTTTGCTACCAAATTTATGTTGACAATTTTATTTAGCTCTCACTTCAAGTAAGTTTATATATTTTCTTTCTGTGTTCCTTTACACAAATTCTCTTTATGAAACAATATAATTATCCTTTTAACTTCTAAGAAATTCATAAAATCTCAATGACTTCTAAAACAATTTATGTATTAGTGTTCCAACCTCAACTTCCTGAAAACTTTATGTGAATGGATTACATATTCTAAAAAGAGAAAGTATAAGAGACAAAGTACAATGTTATAAAATCAAAGAAGGCAGCAATACAGCATGGACAGAATATCAAGAATTGACAGTACTCAGAAATGTGTGGAATTTAGACAGATTAGAAGAGGTTCTTACGAGTTGCAGGAATAGCAGAGCAAGATCGCAAAGATTCGCCTGTGTAACCAGGCAAGCAGCTGCATGAAGGAACATGGTTGATGACACGGCACTGTGCATTGAGCCCACAGGTTCCAGGACATGGATCACTGCATTTGTTGTTGATGCAAGTTCTGTCTTTTGCACAGTCTGAACTCAGAACACATTCAGGGCGGCATCCCGTGTATGGATCACCAAAATACTGAGGCTGACAAGAGCAAGACCCTGCTCCATTCCGTTCCCTGCATATGGCATTAGAGCCACATGGAGATGGCTCACATGGCCGCCTAGGTGCCTCCACTGGCCTCACTGTCACCAAAATTAAATTAATGATACAAACGTCCTCACTAGTGGATAAACAACATTGCATGTTGCTATTAAATAATATGGAATCATCACCTCATCATGTCCAGCATTTCTGTCACACAGTACAACGAATGAAGAGTAACTGGTACATCTGTATTCAGCATGCCTAACACCGTTCTCCATACTGGTAAGGTGAAAATCATTCTACTCTAAAAGCGACTTAACATGCGACAATTTCAACACCTGATCTAACTGTCTCAATAGTTTTGCCCAAAAGATAGTCACCATAAATGCACAATATACAAATTTCATGTGCTGTAAACATTCTCATTCTCTATGATACTAACATACATGGACAGTATGTAATATAGATACTGATGATGATTTTAAGTTTTTGTAATTTTCTTCTTGTGTCTTACTGACTAGACTGATACGAGTAAATATAACATTCAGGTAAAAAAGGTAAATCAGTCCCATTACAGGCCCGAGGTGCCCAGAGGGTTCCAGAAAGTTAAGGTTCCCAGATTACGTGACAATGGGCCAGAATGGTGGTAAGGTTGTCAGCCTTACACACTGGCCGTTTTTACCCCCAGGAAATACTCCTGGTACTCATTTCTGTTACAGGCTGAGTTGACCCCAGGGCCATTGTGCAATCAGAAGGATTATGTCAATGAAAAATTCCAGTGACACCATCTGGAATCGAACCAGCAACCTTCCGAATTGTAGCACAGCACCTTAACCACTGTGTTACCGCGGTCCTCCAAATATATAACATTCACAACTCACAAAATACACACACACACACACACACACAATTAAAACACAAGCAAGAGCCTCTAGTAAAAACAACTGAAACTGCAAGCAATAACCATAAATACAAGCACATTACTGAAAAAGTGATTGTCCAGAACGGCAATTCTTTCATCAAAGTTGAGAGCGCAAGTTACTGAACACAGCTTCCCACTGGAGAGACAAAAATATGACTAGTACTGGTGTTGAGACATGAACATGAACAAATTTAAATATTTCATGACCATGTACTAATGCTTCACTATGAGAATAAAACCATCAATCTCATATGAAGATATGTGAATTTATTACATTCTAAATGTTGTGAACCTCCTACAGGTTTCAATTGCCTTCTGTGACTATCTTCAGGGAGATGTTTTATAAAGGATATATTACAAAGACATCAAAACCATTGTACAAATATAAAATTTTAAGTTTGAAATATATATTTCAACATATTTTGTACTTTAAATTTCAACACATTTTGAATCACATATTTAAAACTTAATATTTTATATTTGTACAATGGTTTTGATACCTTGAAATGCACCCTTCATAAAACACCTCCCTGAAGATGGTCACAAAAGGTGATAGAAATATAAAGAGATTGACAACATTTAGAATGTAGCAAATTCACATATCTTCACATGCACTTGTCAGTTTTATTCTCATGTCCGTATGAACATTCTGGAAGACTCACATCCCTTTACAAATAGAGAAACCAAATACCTTCACACAAATAACCTATTCAAAAAGTATACACACAATGCCAAGTTTTTCTTCATTTCAAACTTTCATTGTATTGTGAAAGCTGTATTCTTCTTTTGGGTGATTCCTCAGCTCCTGAATTTTATGTGCCGACGTTTTGGAACACTCAGTCTGTTCCATCTTCATATGTAGTGTGAACAACAAGAATAACTGGGATGAGGTTGTTAGGGTATTTAGAAACGTTTACCTTCACCTGTATGAATGCCTTAGCAATCTCATCCCAGTTATTCTTCTTGTCCACACAACCTATGAAGATGGAACAGAATGTTCTGAAAAATCAGAACATAAAATTCAGACACCAGGGAATCAATGAAAAAGGATTCAACAATGCTGAGTTTTCCTAGGAAGGGAAGGGTTAAAAACTGGATAAAGGGCTGAGACATATGTGGCAGTTTGCTGATGATATCAAGCATTTTTACTGGAATCAGTCAGGGATTTTCAACCTTGTTTGGGTTTAGGAACACTGTAATATAACATAACAAATGACGAAACTTAAACAGAATGTGAACTTAGTACAAATTTCCACTAAATGTACAGAAATCTTTCAAAAACCTTCAACCATGTCCAATTGGTAATGTCCAGAGATATTTGCAACAAATAAATAGTTCAGCAAACTATGCTAAAAATAAAGTCATTGCAATTTAAATGTCACCATTTTATGCATATGTCTTCACAGAAACTGCTTATTTTTCAGTAACTATGCCCAGTCACTACTCACTACATATAAATTGAAGCACAGAATATTCTTGTGACTACGTACAACTACACAAATACAAAAGCAAAATCATTGCACTATCCCTGCACAGATTATTTTTCATTTCTTATAATAAAACCAATGAGATGCACTAATTTCTCAAATTTATTTTTGGAATAAAACTCTACATGTTTCAGACAGTTTCTCTGTCCATCATCAGGAGTCTAGCACTGCACACACAGCAAAAGGTATATGTGATACAGGTTATGCTGACTGCCTGCTAACAGGATCAGGATGGAGTTCCATCCTGATCCCACTAACAAGCAGTCAGCATAAACTGTATGACATACCTTTTGCTGTTTGTGCAGTGCTAGACTCCTGATGTTGGACAGAGAAACTGTCCAAAACATGTAGAGTTTTATTCCAAATATAAATTTGAGAAATTAGTGCATCTAGTTGGTTTTATTATAAGAATATAACATGATGCACGGTCCTCTGAATGTCAAATTATTTTTCACCTTTGATTCTCACATCCTAAATCATATATAAGACCAATTCTGTACAATATTATTCTTTTCTACCACTCTTTTATGTCACCTATGTTTTGACTGCTACAAAATAATAACCAGTTTTACAGGGCAACATCAATGTATGTACACTACTGTTTCGTTGCACAGCAACTGTTTACTTGGTAAAGGGAAATTACACCAAATTGGTCAATGGACATATATATACATAAAAAATAAGCAGTTTCATTATTTCAGTACAACTTATTTAAAAAAAGAAATGGAAAGGAATAAGTTTCTTAACTAGCATCCTGCCAAATTTTCATTTGAAAACCGGGCTTTCAAAATCTCTCTTTATGTGGACTAATGGGAGAGAGAGAGAAAAAAACCATTCTGTCCCAATCAGTGAAAGAAAGAATATCCCTTTCCTCCCAGAGCAAAGATTCAATGGGATATGGTGACAGAATAATTATTAATTATCAGTTCAAAACTGGGGATGTTATCAGTGAAGAAATGTCAGGAAGCCATAAGGAGACTAGAGGTACTGCAAATACATTAGACTGGTAAATGGAAATTTTTGGAACTGCAGTTCCAAAAATTTCCATTTTCAAATTATATGGTAAGTACTGCAAAAGACAGAGATTATATGACTCCAAAATTATGCCAAATGTACAACAAAATTCTGTACCTATAGTTTGAACATTTACAAGGTCACAGTTTGAAAGATTTTTTCACCTTCAACTCTATTTAAATCCACACTTTTTCCTCAAACAGAACATTTAGAGCTGCAAATAAAATAATTGATGTTCTTCTAGAAGTTCTTTAGAGCTGCAAATAAAATAACTGATGTTCTTCTAGAAGTTCTTCTGGACATTTTTCATCTGTAAGAGAAGTGCTGATTTCTATCTATCATGCATCATGAAATGTGGTATGGAAGATCACGATACTTTAGTGAGTTACATCCAGTGGCACCTGGGGTGAGTAATCACAATGGTGAAACTATACAAAAGTCACAACTATTCACTGACTTTTCTTCATTTGGCTCAATAATCCAAAATTAGTTTTGAGCAGAAAATACATTTTTTATTTAAATAAAAGGTGTTTTTTTCCTGCTTGACCAACAGGCATCAGCTCAACAGTCTGCCAGCACTGCATCATAGCTGTGTCAGGGAGACTTAAGAGGCAATAACAGGAGCCAGACAAATGACTGCAGTAATAATAACCTTTAGAAAGTGTAATCAAAAGTCACAAGAGCATCATGCCTGTGCCTGTTATTGGTCAAGTAGGAAAAAAATAAACTATATTACTTTATGTTCTCATTTTGCTGTCACTTGTACTTTTCTGCCTGCAGAAGTTGCACTACTTGCCCCTTCTAGTTAAACCCCTAGTGCCATTGGATAGTGTCATAAAATAGCTGGAAAGCTACAGATAAAGCACATTTTGTGCACCAACTAAAGTAAATCTTGAACATAAGCCAAACACATGCAAGCCATGCACTGATGATTCATCCTACCTTGAACTGGATTGCAGCCAGAAAATGGATCTCCCTCGAAACCAGTATTACATGTACACACTGGCTGATGATTGTGAACAGTGCACCTTGCATTGAAGCCACAGGAACCAGTGCAAGGGTCACGACACTTGTTACGGACACATGCAAGATGTGTCGGACAGTCTTGGTGAATAAGACACTCTGGCCGACAGTTTGGAGGAGCACCCAACATTCCAGTGAGACATGAGCAGACTGGTCGTTCATCTACCACTCGGCAGTCAGAATTGGCTCCACAGGGTGATGGAACACATGGGTTGGCTGGTGGTGCAGGCTTGGGTTCTATTGAAAAACCATTAAGTCAGGTTACAGATCTTTAAACCATACAGCTTCAACAATAGCATAAAGAAAAAAAGGAAAACTTGTAGCACTATTACACATATACTGCTAGTTGGTAATGCACACTCTTTCAAATGTGATTCACTACAGCATGTTGGATTGAAAGACAATGTAAGACATAACATTCAATATGTTGCTTCTCCTTTGTAACCAATTTGTTTTTGTTTAAAATGCATCCAGTGTTGGAGGAGTATCATATATTCACACACATCATAAACTAACAAAGGACTGTATGAAATGCAACTTACTTCTTTATATCATATTTTCCTTCAAAAATAATTCTTATAAAGTATTCCTTCAAAATTTCTTACCCTCTTTTATGCACTGGACGAATGGATCGCCTGTATAATGTGATGGACAGCTGCAGATGGGGTTGTGGTTAACAACCTGACATCGGGCATCAATACCACAGGTCCCAGGACAAGGATCTTGACATTTCTGTGAGATGCAAGCTTGGTTCTGAGGACACTCAGAACTAACTACACACTCTGGCCTGCATGATGGAGGACTACCAAGAAAATTGGGCTGACAAGAGCACACTGCAAGGCCATTGGTGACTCGGCACACACTATTTGGTCCACAAGGTGATGGTTCACATGGATTCTGTGGTGGTAGAGCTGTTCAGAAAGTGATCAGACTGTTTGCAGCCACATATACAATAATTTTTCGATCTATATATTATCTTATGTAGTTATGCTAGAGCATCTAAGGATTTATGATGAAACAATATTAAATATCTATAATGTCTTCTTTAATATAAGGTCTTTCTGTGTTACGATGGTGGTGGTGGTGGTGGTGGTGGTGGTGGTCATGATGATGATGATGATGATACCATTTTCAGGGAGCACAAAATGCCAGTTTTAAAAACAAAATGCCAAAGATTAATCTATTATTCATTGCTAATCACTGGCAATTGGTTTTGAAACTAGCACTTTGTGCTCCCTGAAGATGGTACACTTGTACCAAAACATGTAACAGATAGGTCTTTAATATTTAAATGTAATTAAAACCATGAATTTGGTTGGTGCAATGAGCTGAGTACATGGAACAACATAAAGTTTATACAACACTACTGCAATTTTAGTTCTATAACCAGTTTTACTCCATCACAGTAACAATCAGTAAGGGTTTATGAACTTAATTTTTATAACAATCAACCTTTATTACTGTAGTACAACTGCCTTTAATAACAGCAGTTTGAGAATATCACATTTATTTTGTGAGTTTACACCAAGCACCTAAAAAAAAGACTGAAATGAATAAGTTACAATGTAGAAACAGCAGGCAGTATACCAATCCACTATTAACCACCCTCAATGTAGTTTTGCATCAACTTTTTTATTTTCACCAGTAACTACCACACTACTGTGATTTTATTAACAATCATGGCTCATGTATTTCAAGGAATAACGCTAATTTTTGGCTTGATTCTATTGCAGATTAGCAAGTAAAGGGAAGTTTTTTCCTTAGCAGGAACCAACCACTGCAGACTACAAAATTAAAAAAATTAACAAAATGGCCAATGAAGATTTCCGCATGAATAAAAATCCAACCTGATGCAACAGTATGCAGATATTTATTTACTGCAAAGCTACTCTACATGTTTCGGGTGTCACAGCACCCATCATCAGGAGTACTAAAAACTGTAACCGCAGCCTCCGG
>Ga0123355_10001773_pt1 | contig 30224 bp, 21 predicted proteins | sample TergutEmb28metaG_3_FD_89872 | JGI IMG/M metagenome (GOLD analysis project Ga0123355, IMG submission 89872) | Embiratermes neotenicus P1 segment gut microbial communities from Petit-Saut dam, French Guiana - Emb289 P1 | ecosystem: Host-associated > Arthropoda: Insects > Digestive system > Gut ... | reverse complement strand
CGGTCGGTTTTCCCTACCAACTGAATTTGGTTTTTTCATCATATTCCCTAAAAACAGCATTAATTTGATTGCCAATAAGCAAAACCATAGAGATAATATTGAGCCACAAAACCAACATAAACACCCCCGCAATACTGCCATAAACCGCGGGATACTGCGTAAAATTTGAAATTACATATCCAAAACCGCCACTAATTACAACCCACGCAACCACTGCAAAAACCGCGCCAGGCAAAATATGTTTTAGCCTTATTTTTGAAGCACAAGCAAGCCTAAAAATTAGCATTGTAATAAGAAGCAACACAAAAAGCGCGCTGCCGCCGCTTATAAGCGTAAGCAAAATTTCATGCCCGCCGGGGAAAAAGATTCCCCAAATTTGCCGCCCAAAAACCAACAGCCCTAGCATGACAATTAGCATGACGGAAAACAGGAGCATCAATAAAAAGCTAAGTCCCACTTGCTGAATAAAGCCGCGTCTGTCTGGCAGGCCGTACGCGTGGTTGGTAATGCGTACAATTGCTCTAAAGCCGTTGCTGCTGTTGTAAACGCTAAAAAACAGCGCGGTAGACATAAGTCCCGCACTTCTTGTTCCAGCAAGTTCGCTTACAAAGTCGCAAACTAGGTATGCAATTTCACCGGGCAGTACAAAAATAAGACCGTCCAATATTGCATTTTCGTCAATGTCTATCATGCCAAGCAATGACATTAGAAATATTAAAAACGGGAAGAATGCAAGTATGATGCGGTATGTTAGCCCTGCGGCGCGTTCAAAAATTTGGTCGTGATGGCATCGCAGGGTTAAATTTAGAAGGTAAACATATAATTTGTTCATACAATCGTCCAGTCTGTGTTATAATTGGCGGGCGTTGATGAAAGAGATTGATGACGAGCAACACAGCCTTGTCATTGCGGGCTTGATCCGCAATCTTTAGGCTATAGCTTTTATGTCAAGTCCATCACTATAACTATGGTTAAGCCTCTTTCTGCTAACAGTGATAATCTTGGCTTTGCAATTATTAACATGAAGATTGCGGATCAAGCCCGCAATGACGGAGCTGGGGCGTGTTCGTTTAAATTGGACTGACGCTAACCCGCAATAACAAGGCTAAATGCTATCATTACACTGTATACCCTGTACAATTTGCGAGAAACTATACCAAAAGGAGATTTCATGTGAGAAACCTAACCCTACTAACCGACTTCTACGAACTAACCATGATGCAAGCATACCACCACCACCAGTCCACCACAGGCCGCAAGCAAGTAGCCGTCTTCGATATGTTTTATCGCGAAAACCCATGCGGCAACGGGTACGCCGTGGCGGCCGGCCTTGCGCAAGTAATAGACTATATCGAAAGCCTTACCTTTACCGATGACGACATCCAATATCTGCGCTCAACAGGCACATTCAACGAGTCGTTCTTGGAATATCTAAAAAGCTTCCGCTTCTCGGGTAATATCAACGCCGTACCCGAGGGCACAGTCGTGTTCCCCGGGGAACCACTTTTGCAAATTGTAGCACCACTCGTAGAAGCCCAACTTATAGAAACCGCTGTTTTGAACATCATAAACCACCAGAGCCTTATCGCCACAAAAGCCGCACGTGTGTGCTGGGCGGCGCAGGGCGACCCTGTACTGGAGTTTGGCCTGCGCCGCGCCCAAGGGCCGGACGCTGGGCTGTACGGTGCACGTGCCGCTATGATAGGCGGTTGCGCCGCTACCAGCAACGTGTTGGCAGGGCAGTTATTTGATGTCCCTGTGCGCGGTACACACGCCCATAGCTGGATAATGTGCTTCGATACAGAACTTGAGGCACTGGAATATTATGCGGAACTGTACCCAAACCCATGCATTCTGTTGGTGGATACCTACGACACATTAAAATCCGGCGTACCAAACGCGATAAAAGTGTTCAAGGGAATGCGCGACAAAGGCATTGAGCTAAAAAGCTACGGCATCCGCTTAGACAGTGGCGACTTGGCGTATCTTTCCAAGCAGGCGCGCAAAATGCTGGACGAAGCGGGCTTCCCCGACGCGTTCATAAGCGCGTCCAACGACCTTGACGAGCATCTGATAGCCGAGCTTAAAAACCAAGGTGCGAAAATTTCCCTCTGGGGCGTGGGTACGCACTTAATTACGTCAAAAGAATACCCGGCCTTTGGCGGCGTGTATAAACTTGCGGCACTTTCTACCGACGGCGGGCCGTGGCAACACAAAATCAAACTTTCAGAGGACCCTGTGAAAGTCACAAACCCCGGGGTGAAAAAAATCTTTCGACTATATGACGCGGCCAGTGGCAAAATGAAAGCCGATCTTATAGCCCTTGCGGACGAACAGCTTGACAACGCGCAAGATTTAACCATTTTTGATCCAATTGCCACATGGAAACGCATGACGCTTAAAGCTAGCGAATTTACAGTGCGCGAACTGATGCAACCCGTTTTCACAAACGGTGAAAATGTGTACCCAAGCTACACCGTAAGCGAGATACGTCAATACGCGCAAAAAGAGCGCGACACCCTGTGGGACGAGCATAAACGCCTTGTGCGCCCGCAAATAATGCCGGTGGACTTGTCGCAAAACTTGTACGATTTGAAGCAAAGTATGATTGCAAAAATGCGGGGTTGACTATGGACACAATAAAATCAAATTTGCGTGCGTATTATAATGAAGAAGCAGCCATAAGAGACACATCGCCAAAGCAGGTTTGGAAAATAGAAGTGCGTGAACAGTTTTACCGACTGGCAAAATGCGAAAATAAGAATACCTTGCTTGAACTTGGTGCAGGCGCGGGGTACGACAGCCAATTTTTTTTGGATAGCGGCATGAAAGTTACAGCCATCGACCTGTCCCGTGAAATGATCGAGTTATGCAAGCAAAAATCCATAGAAGCATACGAAATGGATTTTTACGACCTTTCACGTCTAGGCAAAAGCTTCGATTGCATATGGTCTATGAACAGCTTATTGCACGTCCCCAAAACGGACTTGCCGCAAATTTTGCAGGGCATTGACTCCATACTTGGTTGTGGCGGCCTGTTTTATATGGGCGTGTACGGCGGGGTTGACTCGGAAGACTACTATGTAAATGACCGCTCCGCAGTTCCGCGTTTCTTTTCGCACTACACAGACGAGAAGCTTAAAGAACTGCTTAGCCACTATTTCGAAATTATCAGTTTCAAACGATACGACCTTACCAGCGGCGCAAAAAATTTTTTCAAACAACATAAACGCGCTGCAATTGACTTTCAATCCGCTATTTTGCGGAAAAAAATATAAAGGAGCAGAATAAATGCAAAACGTAAAAAACTTACCCGACCAACTACGGGCAAAAAAAGGCTTTGACCTTAACATGATTATTGGGCTAGACGGCTTCGTGGACGAGATTATCCATGTGGTGGATAAGCGTCAAGACTTCCAAAATTACACCCGCATTTCAACAATTGCGGAATTTGGCGAACGTGTTACAAAAGCCGCCGGCCTAAGCGCCAACTTCGAGTTCGTGCCTGTGCAAACAAAGCTAGGCGGCAACGGGCCAATACTTTCCAACGCGCTATTGGAATACGGCGTAAACTTAACATATGTAGGTGCGCTTGGTGCGCCCGCAGTTCACCCGGTTTTTGCACCAATGGCAGAAAAAGCAAAAGCCGTGTACAGCCTTTGCGGCGCGGGTCTTACCGACGCGCTGGAATTTGATGATGGAAAACTGATGCTTGGCAAGCACGCCACGCTAAAAGAAGTAACGTGGGAAGCTTGCAAAGCCAGCTTGGGCGGCGCAGAAGGCATCGCAAAATTGATAAATGAAAGCCACCTTTTTGGTATGGAAAACTGGACAATGCTGCCGTACATGAGCAGCATTTGGGAAGGCATTATAAATGAAGTGTTCCCGCTGTTGCCAGACAGGGATGTGAAGCCGCTGGCTTTCTTCGACCTTGCAGACCCTGCAAAGCGCACCAAAGAAGACATCCGTCACGCAATGAGCCTTATCAGTAAATTCGAAAGCAAATTCCGCACCGTGCTTGGCCTAAACGAGAACGAAGCCTATGAAATAGCCGAAGTTATGGGCGTGGAGCCTTGTAACTGCGAGCATAGGCTGCGGAACACAGTGCTTTCCACATACGACGAGCTTGGTATTTACTGCCTAGTTGTTCACCCCGTGCGCAGTGCATGTTGTGTAATTGACGGCGAGTTTTACAATACCGACGGCCCATACTGCGCCAAGCCAAAGCTTACCACCGGCGCGGGTGATAACTTCAATGCCGGGTTCTGCCTTGGGCAATCGCTGGGGCTAGACCCACTTGCATCTCTTACGCTGGGCGTGTGTACGTCCGGGTTCTATGTGCGCAATGCGCAAAGCCCTACCTTTGAGCAGGTTATAGGGTTTGCAGAGAAGTGGGCTGTTGGGGATGTTGAATAGATGATTCTGAGATTTCAAGTCAACTAGTACGAATTTCGTACCAGTTGATTTTTTTATTTAAAGCAATTCGGTTTGTGGTATACTATTCGGTAAGGAGGTGGCGTTGTGGACACTAAAATAAACCGAAAAGTCAAATGCTTGGAATCGTTAATTGTCGATATGGAGTACAGAAAATTCCCATTGCGGCAAATAATACTGTTTGGTTCTTTTTCCACAAACAACTTCCACGAGAGGTCAGATTTAGATTTGTGCCTAATACACGACGATGGCCGCGAACCTACCTGCACCGAAAAGGTTGCCATAGAGTCCTATGTCGATAGTCACGTAGGTGAAGAGATGAATGTCGATTTCCTATACGCAACACCAATAAAATTGGAAAATGGCCGGCAAGTATTTGACAGCATTAGAAAGGAAGGTTTGATATTATGGCAACATTCTGGGATATAGCAATAGAGGATTACGAGCAGGTCTGGCGAAAACCACCGTGCGTGAAGTGAATGCATTGAATGGGCTGAAGCATGTAAATAAATAAATTCTTCAATCGACTTACATTCCCCCTAGCAATTTTCCTGCTTGCAATGATATAATTTCCCTACCGAAAAAAATCAAAGGTGGTTTAATCATATGAAAAAATTCAAAAATCTGATAATCGCAACACTAATCTTGCTAATCTTGCTACTCTTGCCTATTGGCGCATTTGCAAACCCCGCACTGCCATACGTCCAGCAGTCTACTCAAATGCGCGGCATATGGGTAACGTCCGCATACAATTTGGACTGGCCGTCTAGCCAAGGGCAAACCCCTGCACAAATGCGGGCAGAAATTGACGACATCCTTACCCGCGCGGCAAACCAAGGCATAAATGCTGTGTTTGTGCAGGTTAGGCCGGTTGGGGACGCTTTGTATAGGTCCGAGATTTTCCCGTGGTCGCATTTGATAACCGGCACGCAAGGTGTAGCCCCGGCAGAAAGTTTTGACCCGTTGGAGTATTGGATACAGCAGGCTCACGCGCTGGGCATAGAAGTTCACGCGTGGCTAAACCCGTTCCGCGCAACATTCCCTAACCAAAATATCACAAGCCCAGCACAGCTTTATGCAAACCACCCAGCACGGCAAAACCCGGGCTTGGTCATTGCGTATAGGACAAGCCTGTTTTTTGACCCCGGCAACCCCGCAGCGCGGCAACTAATTGTGGACGGCGCGGCAGAACTTATGCGCAATTACGACCTTGACGGTATTCATCTGGACGATTATTTTTACCCTAGCCGCACTTTCCCAGACCAAGCAACGTTTGCCCGCTATGGCGCGGGAATGAACTTGCACGAATGGCGGCGCGAGAATATCAACGCCCTTATTCGCGATTTACAAAGGGTTACGCACGAGGCCAACTCCAACGCCAGCTTTGGCGTTAGCCCATTTGCCATTTGGATGAACGCGAGCAACGACCCACGCGGTAGTGATACGCGCGGCGGCATAGAGTCGTACTACAACCAGTATGCAGACACCCGCCGCTGGGTGCTGGAGGGCTGGGTAGATTATATCGTGCCGCAAATTTACTGGTTCGAGGGCAACGACGCCGCTTGTTTCGAAATTGTTTTAAGCTGGTGGGAAGACCTTGTGCAAGGCACCGATGTTCGCCTGTATATAGGCATGGCACCGTATCGCGAGGTAGAAGGTCGCACCGGATGGGGAAGCGGCGAATCCGTCCGTCAATTAGAGCGGATTGCAAATTCGCCGGTGGCGCGGGGCAGTATCTTTTTCCGCGAGCGGTTTATGCGCAGTAGCGTTGGCGACGCAATTGGGCAGTTTTATTCTACCAATTTGCCGGGGCAGGTACCTACACGGGCGCAAGGTTCCGGCGTAACGCCGCCGCAACCCACGCCAGAACAGCCCACACCAGAATTACCCAAAGAAAATTCGCCAACAGTGATAATTGACAGGCTAATGGTTGCCCAGCCATCTGGCGCGACCAGAACAATTCAAGATGCTTCGGGCTTTTGGTTCCATGGCTCTGCCGTGCCAAATGTGCCTGTATATGTAAACGGAACGCTTATTACCGACCGTACTGCGGAAGGCTTTTTCAGCGTGTTTTTGCCACTTGTGCGCGGGGATAATGTATTCAGCTTCACCCAGCAGGGGCAAGACACTGTAACCCGCACTATTACAAATACCGCGCCACCGGCTGCCGCCGCGCCCGCAACAATGAGCATAGGCATAATAAATACATTCCCCGCTGCGGACGAATTGGCGCGTGTAGGTACCGAAATTACTTTGCGTGCAACGGCGCCCGCAGGGGCAACCGTTACTGCAGAAGTTGGCGGGCAAGTTGTAAACATGACCCAAACCAACGCAAACTTGCAATCTACAGCCACAAATATATTGGCCGCGCAGTTTACCGGCACATTTACAATGAACGCCCAAGCGAATGACGATGCAATTGTAGACTTGGGCCGCCCTATATACACCATGACTTGGAACGACCAAACACGCACCGCAACCGCCGCAGGCCACATCCGCCAATTAGGTATCGAAGCCCCAATGTTTGCGGAAGTCATTGCCGAATCTGCATGGGTTTTCCCGGGGGCAACCCTTACGGGTGGCACTAACCAACTGCTTGCGCGTGGGCAAATAGACCGCGTGGCCGCCGTAAGCGGCGACTGGGTGCGCCTTGCGTCCGGCGGCTGGGTGCAAAATGTTAACACCAATACCGGTGTCACCAATTTGCGCCGCTGGACAGACGCTGCGCTTGTGCCGCCTAAAGTTGCAATGCCCGACGCTAGTTTGCTGAACATGGGCTTTCTTTCCGAAGGGCGATATATCGCGGGCAGGTATTGGGATACAATTAAATGGGCGGCACCTTTCTTCCCGGCAGTTTTGACGGAATTCGATGGCAACGAGTTGATTGTCTCGCTGGGGATGCAAAACATCGCGCCTCAAATTTTCTATACACCGGGTGGTACGCTGTTTTCTAATATCCGCATAGGGACACACAATGGTGCGCCAGCATATTTTATGACTCTGCGCGAAGATGTGCGTCTTGAAGGCTTTTATGCAACCTATGCAGACGGCCACCTTCAATTAATACTGCGCAGGCGCAGGCCACTTGCCCAAGGCGACAGGCCGTTTACGGGCTTCACATTTGTGGTTGACCCCGGCCATGGCAGGGTAGACCCCGGCGCGCTTGGCCCAATGGGCGGCCAAATGCCGGAAGCCACTATTGTAATGAACCAAGCCAATTTCCTTGCCACGCAATTGGAAACACTTGGCGCGAACGTTGTATTTACTCATCAATACGCGCATGGCAGTGGCAGTACCCGGTTCGAGGTTTGGGATCGCGTACCTGTTAGCCGTGCCGCCAACCCCGATATGTTCATTTCCTTGCACACAAACTCTACGGCAGAAAGCACAAACGCAACCGGCATACGCGGCTTTACTGTATGGTATCGTAACGCAAATTCCCGCCCAGCGGCGGCGGCTTTCCTAGATGTGATGCACGATGTTAACCCGCAAACAAACCGTAACAGGTCTATAAATCAAGCAAATTTCTATGTATGTCGCCCAATGTGGTCGCCCCACATTTTGCTGGAAGCAAGTTTCACAAACAATATCCACGACTTTTCGTGGATGATAAACCCACAAAACCAAGAAGAATACGCCCGGCAAATTGTGAATGCGCTGTTAGCGTATTATGGGCAATAGGAGGATTCTATAATGGTAAAAGGTATCGAACACATCGCAATTTTTTCGCACAACACAGCCGCGCTCAAAGACTGGTACATGGCAATGTTTGATTTTGTACAAGTCTACGACAATGGAAAAGGCACGTACTTCCTAAAAGCGCAGGACGGCGCAATGCTGGAATTTGTAACCGCTGATGGCGACCCGGAAGGCGCGCCAAATGCAAGAGCCGCCGGCATACGCCACCTTGCAATAGGTGTGTGTACCGACGGCTTCGATAACATGGTTCAAAAATTGCGTGACGCAAAAGTGGAAGTCGTAACAGAAACATCTGACGCAAAAGGCGTAAAGACATTCTTCTTCCGCGATATTGATGGGAATGTGCTGCACTTGATTGCGCGGCTTACACCGCTTGGGTAAGCGTCCCCTACGGGACAAAACAAAACCGGCTGCTTCTTAGGAAGTGGCCGGTTGTTTATCTTTGATATATTTAATCAAGATGGCGTTCAAGTGCCTTGTGCTTATGGGCTTTGAAATAAAATCGTTAAAACCTTGGCGTATAAATTCTTCCGCTTGGCCAAGTATTGCGTCGGCAGTTAGCACAATTATTGGTTGTGTGTAACCGTGATTACGCATAATTTGCATTGTCTCTGTACCGCTTAACTCTGGCATCATTTGGTCCATAAAAATGATGTCGTATACATTGCCTGTCCTAATTTTTTCTATGGCTTCATTGCCGCTATCGCATGTTTCTACTTGCAGGCTGTAGAATGCAAGCAATTCTTTTGTTACATATAAATTAGTTTCTGTATCGTCTACTACCAGCACTTTGCCATGTGGCATGGGGCCAGACGTAAATTTGTAGTTGCTTGTCATAGCGCGGGCATCGAGTTTGAGTTTTTGCAAGTCGCAGACGCGGTCTTTTCCTAAAACTTCGGAACTGGAAACTATTTGCGGAATGCTTAGGGTCACGCAAGTGCCTACCCCAACTTCACTGGTAATATCAATTTCGCCGTTCATCAGTTTCACTAGGCTTAGGACAATTGCCATGCCAAGCCCAACGCCCACTGTTGCAGGATGTTGCCCTTCGTGGAATCGGGTATAGTCCATATACACGTTTTGCAGTTGCATTGCGTCCATTCCCATACCAGTATCGCAAACGATTACTGTTAGGTTTGTGTGGCCGCCTACTTGGTTTGTGCAGCCGATAGTCAGTTCCACGGTGCCGGTTTCGGTATATTTAAACGCATTGGACAGCAAATTGTTTAAAATTTGCATGAGGCGAATATAGTCGCCAGCAAGGGAAACTGGTAATTCTTTGCATACATTAAGCTTAAAGTCTATAGCTTTGTTGTTGCGAAGTATTGGTTGCAGGTTAACAATATCGCCAACCAAGCCTACTGTTTCGTATGGGGCTTCGTTAAGTTCCATTTTGCCTGCTTCAACTTTTGACAAATCCAAAATGTCGTTGACAAGGTTAAGCAGCATTGTTGCAGACTCGTAAATTTTTACAAAGGATTCATTTAGATGAGGGGAAAGGTCGGGTTTTTGCAATTCAATTTCCGAAACGCCAAGCACCACGGAAATTGGAGTGCGGATTTCGTGACTCATTCGGGCTAGGAACCTAGACTTTGCCTCGCTGTTGGCAAGCGCGTCTCGTATATTTCTGGTATCTTTGCTGTGTACAAAAAAGCCTTGTTCGCCCATGTATTCACCGGGAACAGCCGTTGCAAGGGTGGGTATTAAGTCCCCGTTTGCGTCTTTATGCATCCATTCCAGTTCAATGCCGTTGTTTTGGAGTGCCTGTTTCATGAGTCTTGTAACTTTTAGGTCGCTACGCTCGCCACAAGGTTGAAATTCTGGAGAGTATTTGAAGAAATTGTCCATATAGTCTTGTTTGCTGGGCGCGCCCAACATGCGCACAATTTCTTGGTTGCAGTAAAGCATTTTAAAGTTGCGGTCAGAAAATGACATGTTAATTGGGATAGTGTCAAGCATTGCGCGCATTCGTTCGTTTGCTTCGAAGGCTTTTAGCATGTCTTCTTTTACCGCGTCAATTTCTTGGTCGCTGGCATATATATAAACACCTTCAATGCCTTCATATACCCCACGTATGGCAGTTGCATTGTACGTGACAGCTTTGCCAAACCAAGTAAATTGCACCCAGTCAAAAGTTATTTTGCCATGTTTACGTGCATCGGCCATTAGCATCTGCATTTTTTCTGTTGTTGGGGTGCCGCAAAGCTGGTATTCTGGTGAATACTTGGGGAAATTTTGCTGATATTCTTCTTTGCTAGGTGCGCAGGAACCACGTACGGCTTCTTCATTACAGTACAGCAAATTAAATTCAAAATCCCAAAAAAATATTGAAACGGGCAATGCGTCAAGAATGGTTTGCTGTGTTTCATTTGTCATAAAATTGGCTCCCATTGAAATGTTTTAAATAATATGTTGCAATATTAACCACCATAACACACATGTCAAAGCTATAAATGCGGATGCTAATATGATACCCACATTTAGCCTCTTTTGGCCAGAGTCTTCTTGTGGCAATAATCGCGATACACGAAGTATTTTCATTGCATGTTTGTAAAATAACATGGTTAGGGCCGCATTTAAGAAATTGTTGATTAAGTTAAACGGAAGGAATACCGGAATAAGAAGCGGAACAACTCTTTCGCGCGGCATGGACATAAAAATTGGTGTAAGTATATAGTTCCATGCCATCATAACAGCTGTGGCAAAAGTAGCACCTACGAGTAAGCCAATAATTGCGCCGCGCATTGTACGGTCTTTTTTGTAAATGAGAGCTGCCGTACAGCAAAATGCCGTGCTTGCGACAATGTTCATAAATAGGCCAACAAAACCTGTTGCGCTTACGGTTATCATTTGTACCAAAGATACCACCACTGTAATTATAAACGCCGCCATTGGCCCATAAATGAACCCGGCTATTACAATAATGATGTCTTTTGGGTCGTACCGTAGTACAAGCGGCCCAGCCGCTACTATTGGTACACGTATATAGGCCGCAAGAATAAAGGCCAGCGCACTCATCATTGCCAGAACGCAGATTTTTTTGATGTTTGTTTGCATAAGTATCCTCCGTTTATTTAGGGGCATAACAAAACCCCTGTGAGTTTTATACACAGGGGTTATTAGCAACAAAAAAAGAGCAATAAAATTGTCCTTCTTCCATCCAGACTTAGCGTACGGGAGTACGCATTACTGTCGGTTTCGGAATTGCACCGAATCGGCATATGCATTACTACATATGTTCGCGGACTGTGGGCTGTTTTTATTGACAACGCCATTCACCGCCGGTCGGGAGTTTCACCCTGCCCTGAAGTATGTGGGTATTGTACAGTAATGAGGAGAAAAAATCAACTGGTCGGGAAAGGCAACCATGGACGGTTTTTGCGACCAGTTGAATTATACATGTCAATCCAGTTTGAGCGAATATGCTTTAGCCGCCGTCATTGCGGGCTTGACCCGCAATCTTCATGATACAAATTTCTAAACCATGTTTATCGCTATTAGGACAAATGAGGCTTGACCGTGGTTATTGTGATGAACTTGGTTTGCAGGCTACAGCCTAAAGATTGCGGGTCAAGCCCGCAATGACGGGACTGTGTTGCGCGGCTACGCTCTTTTACTCCACAGCCGCAACCTGCGCATTTAACCTAAGTAAAACATTGCGGTAAAACCCATATAGTTTTGTGCCGTTGGGGTGTTTGTACATATCCCTGTCAAGCTGGTTTTTGCGCACGGCCATTTTGCCCTGCCATTTTTTTAAATTTATTAGTAGCTTGTCGGCGTGGTCGGGTGTTTTGGCTTTTTCTTTCACCAGTTTTTGCCGCTGCGGCGGTAGGGCTTTGTAGGACTCGAACATGGCAAACTCTGGGTAATCGGCCTGTTCAATTAAATTAACAAATGGCGGCCATGGGTCGTCTTCCAGTTCCTTGTCGTAGATGTAGTACGCGCCGCGTTTTACAATTGCTTCGCAGGTTAGGGCGCGCAGGAAGTCGTCTACACTGCTTTTTTCGTCCTCGTCATCGGCAAGCAGGCTTTTTAGGTCTGATATTTTGCGGGACAGTTTTGCGTATTTTGCGTTTTCCGTTTTCACCATGGAAATCAGTACCGGGTTGCGAATAAAGTGGTCACAGGCTTCGCTTTCGATTTGGGTTGTAAAAATAACGCGATTGCCGCCCGGGGTAGGGGATAGGCCGCACCGTTGCAGCGCTGTCATCTCTTCCAGTGCAGTGTAGATGTCATGCACGTCGCTTTTTATGTCAAAATTATGTGCGGGGTCAAAATTCTCGGTTTGTACGCATACGAACTGCCCATCGAGTTCTTTGATACTGCCGTTTGCGATGCCGTCCGCAAAAATTTGGCGGGCTTCGTCGTTTAGCTGTTTCTGGCGCGGGTTGGTGTAGGTGTCGCCCCATAGCTTTTCCGGGATAGGGGAGGGGAGATTGACCCAACTTTCATTTTCTGTCATGACCAAATGCCGCCCAATGCCTTCCCGTGTGTTTATTGTGCGCTCATAAAGTTCCTCGTACACCTTAATTGGCGTGTACGCAAAAAGCGGGATTCCGTTTTGAGTGTTGAGCCAAAAAATCCTGTCTGTGATATTGCTTTTGCGGATGTTAAACCGCAAATTTGCCAGCGCGTGTTGCTGGTACGCTTCTATGCCGCGCAGGATGTCCGGCGCGTTCCACGGCACGCTAACCATGCCGTAGCTTGGGAAATTGAAAAGCCCGGTGGCGTTGTCCATGTTAAAGACCGGCTTGGCGTCTTTGTACAAACGCGGGGCGACTTCTGACTCTATGATATGCTCTACAATGCGGTCGCGGCCGTATTTCATGCCTAGGAACCGGGACATGGACTGCGATAGGAATTGTCCGAATTGGTCGTAAATGAAATCCGATATTGCGGCGGTTATGTTCAACTGGTTGTCGTTTAAAAAACGTGCAGATTGTTCTAGTAAGGTTTTTGTAAACTCGCGGATGAGTGGCTCGGTGCCTGTTTCGCGCAGCAGTTCGTCGATTTCCGGCACGGTATCCTCTACGCCAATAACGTCCCAGTGATACGACTTTTGCGATTCCAACTCTATTGGTTGGCACAGGAACTGGGTGTTGTTTGTCAAAATTTTGTTGACTTCGTTCAGTATTTCTACATATATAATGTAAATTTTGTCGTTCTCTTGGGTCAGTGCGGTGTGCAGGTCTTTGTATACGTCTATCAGCGCGGTGAAGCAGTCGCGCTGTAGGCGTGCTTGATAAATTTTTATTTTTGCTTCGATGAATGCGTTTTTCTTCTGCTCTTTTGTTAGGAAAATTGCCTTGCGGGCATCTTCATGGCGGGCTTCAGCGGTTAGCGTAAGGCCGTCGATTTCTTCTGTTATGCTGTGAATTTTTTCGCGAAGGTGCTGTTCGCAGGCGTTTACGCGCGCCAATAGGTTTGGTCCTGTCGCGCTTGAAATCAGTTGCGATGCAAATATTGGCCCCTTGTGCGGGTCTAGGAAAACGGCGCGGAGTTCGGCCTTTACTGTGTCAAAAATATTCAACTTACGTGCGCGGGAGAGTTCACGTTTGGCGATGTTATACAATTCTGTGAGTTTTTCATCCACGTTAACGCGGCCGGTTTTAATTACGTTTTGGTAGCTGTAATAATCTGTTTGGGCAAAATCCAGCTTGATTGGCGGCAATGTTTGCGCCAGTTCCGCACCAAGGGCGGCTATGTCTAGCTTTGTGTTTTGCACAAATTGGTTAAGGTCGTGGTCGTCTGGCGCGGCGTCAAACATTGGCGACATTTCTTTAAACAGGCCGTAGCCAAGGTAGGCGTTTAGCCCTTCCGTTGGCAAAACAGCCGCCGACGCGCCAATTATATTGTAAACAAAGTTGGCCATATGGGGCATCCCCTGCGGTAGGTTTGTTTTCATGGTGGATATATTGGAAAGCAAGTTGCTGTAATAGTCCTGTATCGCAAACTCCTGCCCGGATTCTTTTTCTTCCAGCGCAAGGAAATTAACGATATTTTCTGCTGTTACATTCATGCAATAGTCATACGCGCCTTTTAGAAACATGCCGTCTATATTGCTGGCACTAACCAAATGGCATAGGTTAAACGGCGCAAGAGAACTGTTGACCTCTAGCCGTGTGCCGTATTTTTGATGGAAGCGTTCGCCCCGGCGTTCCTCTAAATTCATCCAGTAGTCGAGTTCCTTTAGCGAGGCGTACCCGTTGCGCTGTATGTATTCCTCGGTATGTATATTCAAATTGTTGCCGGCTAGGTTAACATCCGGTGTAAAAAGATAACCGCCGATTTCTACTTTGTCTACGCCTTTGCTGCCGTATTCGCGCTCCATTATCCCACGGATGATATAGGCGATGTCCAAAAACATGCCGCCACCCGTGCCGCCGGACAACCCGGACAAGATAAATACCAGCAGCTTGTTCTCTTGGTCGGCTCGCAGCGTACGGATTTTATTGTCGATTGCGTCAATTGTGGTATTAATTTTTTCGAACAGCAAAAGCCGCCCGGCTTGGCGGTTGCCGCTGGCACCTTTTGTGCCGTCGGTTATTGTTAGCCCCGGCGAAAGCCAGCTTTTTATATAGTCCGGCATGGTGCTGCGGTTGTTTAAAATTGAGCCTATGCCTGCATTGGAAAGTAGAACCATTTCCGTATGCGGGTCAAGGGAAATGCCTTTGTAGCGTTTTTTGTCGTGTTCGTTTGTTTCCAGCGCAAGGAACTCGATGTTATCTGGCTTGGGCTTTTTTTGTTTTGTAACTTGGTTGTCTGGTAGTTTGAAGCGGCGATTTATTTGGTGTTTTAGCCGCAGTAGCGCGTCTGTACCTGTGCCGCCAAGGCCAATGACTAGGACAGGGTGGTTTATTGTGTCTACTCGTATTTTTTCGCAGTTGATGCCACCACCTAGTGAGATGTCCATTTGTTTTATGTTTTCGTGTACGATTTGTTTCATTTTTTTGCCAGCCCCTTTATGCAGTTTATAGCTATTGTATGGGCAGGGTGGTGGGAATAGAACTGGATGTTGTCTGTTGTAGTTTGTCATGGTAGTATTTAGACCATATACATGCGAAAGCAAACACTGCATTTTTTTGCAACCTTTTTCCGCTTAAAATGCCTTTACATAGTGAATACCCAAATTAAGTGAATGAACGGAGCTGCAACAATGAAGCGAGGTGAGTTGTACGAGGAATTAACCCGCTATGTCCGACATAAATTTCATTCGCGTCCCGGAATAGCACAAGCAAGCGAAGATATTGTCGGTGATGTTTTGCTTGAATTTTATACAAAGCATGGCATGGATTCGGACAAAGAAAATTTTGGATACTTGTCTGTGTCTTGCATCCGCCAAGCCTACAAACGCTTTAAGGCATGGGACGAACAAAAAAACGTTAAGCTGGACGATTGCTTGCACTTTCTATCCGATGATGATGTGGTAGACGAAATTATCCAAAATGATGATACCGACACTATTTTTAAGTCTCTTGAGGTATTAAAGGTAATTGAAAAATCTATCATCATTGGACGCTACTATGGCGATTTGAAATTTGCGAAAATCGCTGAGAATCTTGGGCTCAATATCAGCACCGTTAAATCGCATCACCGCCGGGCATTAGAAAAGTTGCGGCGGCGGCTATCAAGATATTTATAAGGAGGTCACACTATGTTGACAAAGGAACGCAAACTGGAAATCTATACCGAGCGACTGCATCGTTTGGCGTTTGACCTAGCATTACAAGCAAGCCAAGGTAACACAAACTGGAATGGCATTGCCATTGTTGCAGATGAAATGCGCTCTATGAGTCTGCGCCTGTATGCGATGTTGGAAAAAGAAAGCATAGAATCATTGCCAGACTCCATTACGGACGCGCTTTTGCAAATCGAATACTTATCATTTAACGGCTGGCTGGAAATGCTACGCATAGGCGTGGACTTTGACCGCGAAAAAAGTCCCGGTTCGCGCAATCTTTCTGTGATATTTGACGAAATCAGAAATGTAGCCCGCGACATGCGGGGTCTGTTTGACCTTGCAGAAACCTACAATGATTTACCCCAACCGGAATTAAAGAAGGAAAGCCGCGTATCCAATGCCAAGCTATTCCTATTGCAAGCCACAATTGGCGGCGAAGCCTTTGTGGAAAATACCGCTTATGTAGAAGAAGTCATTACCTATATTGATGGCGACCCATACTTTGGCATTAGAGATGGGCATGTAATGCTACGCGGAGCAAAAATTCCTGTAGTGGATTGTTATACACGGTTTAACCTTGACCGCTCGCGCATAAAAGATATGTCCGGGCGTTCGTGTATTCTAATAATCAAAACTGATTGGGAAAAAGAATCCGCATCTTATGGCGTTCTTGTGGATGCCTTGCCGCAGACATTCGGGTTCTTCTCGCGGTTCTCGGAAGGAGAAAGCACAGACTCACGTTCCCAAGTTTTTGCCAACCCTTACGCTCGTGCGTGCTGGGACACAGTTGACGGCGGGCAGATGGTTTTCCTTGATTGGAATGCACTTGCGTAAGGTAACTTGACATAAAAGGCCCATAGGATGGCAATGTTTACGCCATCTTATGGGCCTTTTTAACTACCAAATTGGCGGGTCTTTTTTTCGGGTTCTTCGGTCACTAATTCAAAAGGTATGCCCTTTGTCCTAATAGCCTGCCGCAAAAATATATTTACAGCAGTGGTCATATCCATGCCTAAAGCCGCAAATACATCTTGGGCTTGGTTTTTTATATCGCCATCTACTTGGATATTGATATTTGCATTCGCGCCGGTGCTTGTCGACATAATCATCACTCCTTTTCTTGCGACTGTTTTGCAGAACGTTATTTTCATCAAAACAATATCACAAGATATGTGCAATTGTCAAAATGCTTCTACACTTACCATAGAAAACTTTGTAAACTTGTGATAAAATTTGTACAAAATAAATTCAACTGGTACGAAAATCGTACCAGTTGGTTTGAAAACGGAGGATGAAAAAATATGTCGGACGCATACAAACAAGCGGGCGTTAACATAGAAGCGGGCTACGAGGCCGTTTCCCGCATGAAGGCACATGTAGCAACCACCGCACGCAAAGGGCTAATGAGCGGCATTGGCGGCTTTGGCGGGCTGTTTGACCTTAGTGCATTAAATGTGAAGGATCCTGTTTTAGTTTCCGGGACAGACGGCGTTGGCACCAAGCTAAAATTGGCATTTGAACTTAACCGCCACGACACAATTGGGATAGACGCAGTAGCAATGTGCGTCAACGACATAGTTACGCAAGGCGCAGAGCCGTTGTTTTTCTTGGACTATATTGCCACAGGCAAGCTTGACCCGCAGCAGGTAGAGGACATTGTAAAGGGAATCGCTGAGGGCTGTGTACAGGCTGGCTGCGCGCTTATTGGCGGTGAAACGGCGGAAATGCCCGGCATGTACCACGATGGCGAATATGACATCGCCGGTTTTAGCGTGGGCGTTGTGGAAAAAAGCCAAATAATATCCGGCGCAGATATTGCCGAGGGGGATATACTTGTTGGCATTGCGTCCAGCGGGGTGCATAGCAACGGGTTTTCGCTGGTACGCAAAATAGTGGCAGGGCTAAATTTGAATGACACGTACTTCGGCAGCCAATCCCTTGGCGATGCGTTGCTTGCGCCCACAAAAATTTATGTAGAGCCCATCCTTGAAGCCATGAAGCATGTGAAAATCAAAGGTATGGCGCATATCACCGGCGGCGGGTTTATAGAAAACATCCCGCGTATGTTGCCCGCGGGTTTTGCCGCGGTTGTGCAGCAGGGTACATGGGAAATGCCGGACATTTTCCCATTTTTGCAGGAAAAAGGCGGCGTGGATAAAAACGAGATGTATAATGTGTTTAACATGGGCATTGGCATGGTGTTGGCGGTTTCTGCCAGTGAGGCCAATGCGCTGTGTGATGTGATGAAAAACCATGGCGAAAAAGCATATATAATAGGAAGCGTTGCCGCAAGTGATAGTGATGTTTTCCGGTTCGCATAAAACCGTAGGGGACGCCGCCCTCGGCGTCCCGAATGAATGCACAAAAGCCCTGTCATTGCGGGCTTGACCCGCAATCTTCATGCTTCAATGTCCAAGCCAAGTTCACCACTATAACCATGGTTACGCTTCATTTGCGTTAACAGTGATAAACTTGGTTTTATATTCTATAGCCTAAAGATTCCGGGTCAAGCCCGGAATGACGGGACTTTTATACGGTAGTGGACGGTTATTACCCTATAATCAATTGAAACGGAGAGAGATAAAATGACAAAAACTTTCACAAAACGCGCGCTGCTAAGCGTCAGCGACAAAGCAGGCATACTGGAACTGGCTCAAGCACTTGCCGCCGCCAATTACGAGCTAATATCCACCGGCGGCACGGCGGCATTACTCGCCCAAAACGGCCTAGCTGTTACCGCAATCGAAGACGTAACCGGCTTCCCAGAATGTATGGACGGGCGGCTAAAAACCCTGCACCCCGGCATTTTTGGCGGGCTTCTTGCGGTGCTGGACAATGACGAACACCGCGCTACAATGCAGGCACAAAACATAGGCGCAATTGACTTGCTGGTGGCAAACCTGTACCCATTCCGCAAAACGGTGAGCGACCCAAATCACACCCTGCCCAATGCAATTGAAAACATTGACATAGGCGGGCCGTCTATGATACGCGCCGCTGCAAAAAACCACAAATATGTAACCGTAGTAACAGACCCGGCGCAATATGCCGAACTAACGGAGCGCGTAAATTCCGACAGCATAGACCACGACTACCGCTTCCGCATGGCGGCACAGGCATTTGCCTACACGGCCGCATATGACGCATATATTGCAGAATATCTGCGCCGCATAGTTGCGCCAGACCAATTCCCGGAAACGTTGACCCTTACATTCGACAAACACGAAACCCCAATGCGCTATGGCGAAAATCCTCACCAACAAGCGGCATACTACACTTGGCCACAGCAACCGCAGGGCGGTATCGAGTCCGCAAAACTGCTACATGGCAAGCCGCTTTCCTACAATAATATAGCAGATGCTAATGCCACTTTGGCTGTAACGCGTGAATTTGACGAGCTTGTTTGCGTTGCGGTAAAACACGGCACCCCATGCGGCGTGGCTGTTGGCGAAACCGTGCTGGAGGCCTACACCGCCGCGTATGACTGCGACCCTACATCCATTTTTGGCGGCATAATTTGTATTAATCGCGAAATTGACGAGGCTACCGCCGCAAAAATGAATGAGATATTCCTGGAAGTGATAATTGCGCCTAGTTACAGCGCGGCAGCACTTGCAATTTTGACCAAGAAAAAGAACCTACGCCTGCTGGAATTGCCTATGCCCCGTAGTGTAGGGGACGCCGCCCTCGGCGTCCCGAAACTTGCATCACATGAAACCTGCGGGACGCCGAGGGCGGCGTCCCCTACGAATAATCCAATAGAACTCAAATCCGTAGGCGGCGGCATACTAATCCAAGAATCCGACACAGCAGACATCGCAACCGAGCCACACACCGTAGTAACAAAAAAGGCCCCCACAAACATGAGCGACCTTATTTTTGCTATGAAAGTTGTAAAACACGTAAAATCCAACGCAATTGTAGTGGCTAAAAACGGACGCACCATTGGGCTTGGCGGTGGCGAAGTTCGCCGCTCGTGGGCGGCAGAAGCCGCGCTGCAGAGGGCAGGGGACTTGGCAAAAGGTGCGGTGCTTGCATCCGACGCGCTGTTCCCGTTTGAGGATGTAGTTGAGTTGTGCGTACAATATGGGATAACAGAAATTATTCAGCCCGGCGGCTCTGTTAAGGACAATCTGTCAATAGACGTCTGTGACGAACACGGCATTGCTATGGTGTTTACAGGGATGCGCCATTTTAAACATTAAGCCTTTCGCGCAGTTTTTCCAATGTCTCCTTTGCTTTCGCAAAGTTAAACCCTTCAATTTGGTCAATAATTTCGTCTGTTTCGGGTATTTCTCTTAGTTCGTTTAGAAGAGTGTTTGCTTCAATGTTGCGTGTTTTTAGAAGCGGTTCGAGCCTGTCAAAGGTTCGGGTCGCTTTTTCTACATCTAAAGTTCGGGGCCGCTTTACTTGCTCTGCCGGTGGCCCAATAGACTCTAAAACGCGGGCAAGTTCATCGGCCATGTTGTTAAACAAATCCTCTGGGACATCGGCTGCAGTGGCAGATTCGTCCCGCAATATATTTTCGACAAGTTGCGCACGGGCCAGCAGTTTATCTTCCTTTATTAGCCCGGCCAAGCCTTTTAAACTGTGGGCTAAACGGTGAGCAGTTTTTATGTCGCCCTTGTCTAATGCCAGCCGGATATTGGCAGTTGTATCACGTTGGGTTTTTTCAAAGTCCGTGCGCAATTTCAACACTACGTCTGGGTCAGACAAGAAACTATCTAGGTCAAGCATAGTCGATTGCCCGGCAGCAGAATCGGTTTCATCGGCTTTTTTGTTCTTAATATATTTCACTAAAATTGAATTTAAGTGCGTGGTATTGATAGGTTTGGAAATAAAACCATCGAAGCCATTTTTCAAAAAGCTGTCGGAATGGCCTATTAGCGCATTGGCCGTAAGCACCACTATAGGGTGGTTATAACCCATTTTGCGCAGTTGTTGCATTGTTTCTGTGCCGCTTAAATCTGGCATTGTGTGGTCCATAAAAATTATGTCGTATACATTGCCTTCCTTAATTTTTTCAATTGCTTGGCGGCCGCTGGTGCAAGTTTCAATTTGCAAATCGTAAAACAGCAGCAGGCCACGGGCAACGTACAAGTTTGCTTCTATGTCGTCTACCACCAATACGTGGCCGTACGGCATAGGTTCCGGTATAAAATTATACTTTTTGCTGTCAATAATCTGCGGACGGATTTCAAATTTTTGCAGACTGTCAATGGTGTCTTTGTCTAAGGTATACTCGCCGGACAGTTCTTGCGGGATGCGTACAGATACTGTTGTGCCAACATTTGGCTGGCTTTTGATATTAATGTCTGCGTCCATCATTTTTATAAGGCTGTATACAATAGACATACCAAGCCCGGTACCAACTACTTGACTTTGGTCTTCATGGAAGCGAGTGTATTCGCGGTGCAATACGTTCAATTGTTCTTTGGTCATACCAAGACCTGTATCCTCGACAGTGATTATTAATGTCGCGGTATTGGTGTCTATTTTTTCAATATCAAGAGACAGCCTAACCGTTCCGGAAACGGTGTACTTAAATGCGTTTGATAGCAGATTATTTAGAATTTGCCTAATGCGCAAAGAGTCGCCAATTAAGTGTGCCGGTATATTTTCTGGGATATGCAAAACAAATTCTATATCTTTGCTGCCTTGGTATATAAGGTGCAATTGCGAAATGTCATTGACCAAACTTGGTACGTCGTAAACTTCCTTTATGACAGACAGCTTGCCGACCTCTATCGCAGACAGGTCTAAAATATCGTTGACTATACCAAGCAAAACCCTTGCCGAGTCATGAATTTTTGCAAAAGATTCTTCTATGCGGAAATGCAAATCTGGATGCTGTAATTCTATTTCGGAAATGCCCAATATAGCAGAAATAGGCGTGCGTATTTCGTGGCTAATTCTTGCAATAAAGCGGTCTTTTGCACGGCGGTTTTCTTCCGCGGTGTCAAGCTGCTGGCGTCCTTTTAGCATTTCTTTTAGCACGCGAAGGTCAAAAATATATGCGGCAATTATATATTTGCCCTTGTGGCTAAAGCGTACAAATGCTATATCGCACGGGAACAGCTCATTGTTTGTTGTCCTAAGTTCCCATTCAAAACGGCAGGCACCTTCTTTAATTGTGTGTTCAAAATTTTCTTTTATACCGTCAGTGTTTGGGAAAACGTCACGGAAGCGTTGAAGTCCTTCCTCTTTGTTATTAAACCCAAACAGCGACAATGTTTCCATATTACAGTCAAGGGCAGTAAAGTCGCGGTTTATCAAGTAGCAGGCAACAGGGGTGCCGTCCAGCATTAGCTGCATACGCTCTTCCGCTTCGCGTATTTCGGACAATGACTGCTGCAATTCGGTAACATCGGTACCGTATGATACAACAACGGTTTCGTCGTTATAAGTCATGCGTATGCCCACCGCGTCTGCATGTTTAACTATGCCGTCTGGCATTGTGGCTTCAAAATGAGTTTCGGCGTACCCTGTTTCAAAAGCGGTTGCCAAAAAGCTAGTCCATTTGTCGGCAACTCTGTCTTTTGTATTGTCCATGTTTGTAACCCTTGTAGACAGTAAGTTTACATACTTTTCTTTTGTATTTGCGCCAAACGGTGCGCCGTAGAAATCAATTGCAGACTGGTTGCAGTCTACAACGGTGAAATCTTTTGTCCAATAGTGAATGAGTAGCGGCGTAGCATCAAACATTAGTTGAATACGCTCGTTGACTTCGCGCTCTTTGCGTTGCAGTTCATAATACTCGCGCAGGTCGCGGACAAAAACAACCAGATGATCTTCGCCATCCATTTTTACTGATACAAATGAAACTTCAGATGGCAAAAGTTCGCCTGTGTCAAGGCGTTTGTGCATCCATTCTATACGCATCTTTTCCCCGGCAAATGCACGTTCCATGGCTTTTCTTGCCGCGTCGGTAGACCTTTGACCGTCCGGTTGAAATTCCGGCGAAAGTTCATCGAACCTACTGGCATATTCATCTACACTAGACAAGCCAAAAAACCTTACTGCTTCGGAATTGGCATGTGTAGTTTTCATGTTTTTGTCACGCAGGCTTGCTACCATTGGGATGCTTTCGAAAATGGTTTGCAGGCGATCTGCCGAATTGCGGCGTTCTTCTAAATTGCGTACAAGATACGCGATAAAGGCCATGGTTATTGCAAATAAAACAAGTAGTAAGATTATGAGCGGAGTTATAATCAAGCGCATGTACTCTGCAAGAGGGTTACGTGTTATGGTAGATGGCAAAACCGCAACCAGTGCTACATCCGCTGCTTCTAATACGGATACGATAAAATATGCCTCGCCAATTATTACAGACTCCAACAAAGCAATATCTATCTCTATATCCCAAGCTTCTTGTAGGTGCTCCCCGCCCGGTATATCAAAAATATTGCGTATTACTAGGTTGTTTTCCCCTGTTGTACTGCAAATGTACGGCGCAAAGTCTGGGTGATGGTGAGCAAAAATACTGCCGTCTAGCCCAACCAAGACCAAAAAGCCGTCGTTCAGCAATGTAACGTTCGAAAGTTGCTCGAGTACAAATTCTATGGGAATGGCTATGCCAATAACGGTGCCAACGCTGTCAAGACTTGGCATGTGTTTGGATATTGCAATTGCAATATCGCCACTTGCCAGCGACAGATAAGGGTCGGTAATAGCAATTTCTTCCACTCCGACTTCCATGGCGGCTTTGTACCATGGTCTTTCCGTTGTTACCCAGTTTGGCGGTTCTTCCCAGTCTATGCTGCCGTGTATCATTCTGCCGTCAGAAAAGCCTATGAAAGCACTCTCGATAAAATCATAATGCTGTACAAAACGCCGCAAAATAGCTTGCTTACAATGTTCATGGGGTAATTCGTCCAGCATGATGGATAAAGTGTCTAAGGTTTGCTGGGCAACTCTCACCGAACTGCTGAGGTCGCTCGCGTGAATATGCACTTCTGCCTGTACGTTGGCAATTACACTATCATATATAACATCACGCACCGATATATTTACAATTGTATACATAATTAAAATTGCCGCAGCAGACAGTACCGCAAGCCCTAACCCTGCACGAATTAAAATGTGCATCCCCTTTTTTTGCTTTGCTGTATTCACTAATTTGCACCACCGTAATTTGATTTTGTCACATAAATGACATTATAACATTTCTTTTGTCATTGGGAAATGGTATTATTAACTGACGATGCGAATTTTTATAAGTCAATTGGTCGGGAAAACCGACCGACTGAAAGGAGATATTTATGAAAACTTTGGTACTTGCAGAAAAGCCGTCAGTAGGCAAAGATATAGCCCGCGTGCTGGGTTGCCGGGGTGGCGCCAACGGCTATATAGAAGGGCAGAAACATATTGTAACTTGGGCTTTGGGACATCTTGTTACACTTGCCGACCCAGAGGATTATGACAAAAATTATAAGTCTTGGGACATTAACCATTTGCCAATTATGCCCAAGGAATTGAAGCTTACCGTCATACCGCAAACGTCCAAACAGTACAAGACGGTTAAGGATTTGCTATTACGAAATGACGTTTCCGAAATTGTAATTGCCACGGACGCAGGCCGCGAGGGCGAGCTTGTTGCCCGCTGGATTATAGAAATGGCACGTTGCCGCAAGCCAATTAAGCGGCTGTGGATTTCCTCCGTAACTGACAAGGCTATAAAGGAAGGCTTCCAAAATTTGAAGGACGGCCGCCAGTATCAAAATTTATGCGACTCTGCCAAAGCCCGTGCCGAGGCAGACTGGCTTGTTGGCATCAACGCCACGCGCTGCCTCACCACAAAATTCAACAGCCAACTGTCATGCGGCCGCGTGCAAACGCCAACCCTTGCCATTATTGTTAAGCGGGAAGAGGAAATTCGCAGTTTTGTGCCAAAGCCGTACTATGGGCTTGTGGCGGACGCGGGATTTCGCTTAACATGGGCAGATAAGGCAAGCAACTCTTCCCGTTGCTTTGACAAGGCAAGGGCGGAAACTTTGCTGGCGCAGTTGAAAAATGAAAAACAAGGCACTGTCACGGAAATTGACAAGGCCATAAAGAAAAAATACGCGCCGCAACTGTACGACTTGACCGAGTTACAACGCGACGCAAATAAGCGTTTTGGATATTCACCAAAGGACACGCTTTCGATTATGCAAAAACTTTACGAAGAGCACAAAGTGCTAACCTACCCGCGTACGGACTCGCGCTACTTGTCAAGCGATATTGTGCCAACTTTGCCGGAGCGTTTGCGTGCCTGTGCCGTGCCGCCCTATGCAAAAAACGCCAACGCGGTTTTGCGTATGGCCAGCCTTAAAAACCCGGGCAAAAACTATGTAGACGACGCAAAAGTTAGCGACCACCACGCCATTATCCCAACAGAGCATGGCGTAAATTTGATGAACTTAAACGAAAAGGAACGCAAAATTTACGACTTGGTAATAACTCGCTTCCTGTCGATTTTTTACCCGCCCTTTGAATACGAAAACGCCACGATGAAGGTAAAAATCGCGGGCGAAATTTTTACCGCCAAGGGTAAAGTTGTAATTTCCCAAGGCTACAGAGCCGTGTACACCGGCGATGACGACGATGAGGACGATGATGGAAGCGGCAGTTTGCCAAGCCTAAAGCGGTTCGAGAATATCCCAATTCGCAGTGTGAAATTGACCGAGGGCAAAACCAGCCCGCCGTCCCCGTTCAACGAGGCCACGCTGCTTTCCGCAATGGAGTCCCCCGCCAAGTACATGGACACGCAGAACAAGGCACTTGCCGATACATTGGAAAAAACAGGCGGCCTTGGCACCGTTGCCACCCGCGCCGACATTATTGAAAAATTGTACGACAACTTTTTGATAGAAAAACGCGGCAACGATGTGTTGTCCACATCCAAAGGCCGCCAGCTATTGACCCTTGTGCCAAAGGACTTGAAAACCCCCGCGCTAACCGGCAATTGGGAATTGATATTGTCCAACATATCGAAAGGGACATCCAAAAAAGATGTATTCCTGCAAGACATCAGAAAGTACACCTCGGAATTAATAACGGAAATAAAAAACAGCACCCAGACCTTCCGCCACGACAACTTGAGCTCCACAAAATGCACTGAATGCGGCATGTTTATGCTACAAGTTGCGGGCAAAAAAGGCGAGATGCTGGTTTGCCAAGACAGGGAATGCAATTCGCGGGTAAGTTTGTCGCTGTCCATACGGTCAAAATGCCCGCGTTGCCACAAATTTTTGAAAATTGTTGGTGCGGGCGAAAAGCGCGTTGTTGTTTGCCCATGCGGCCACAAAGAGAAGTACGAGACTTTTGAGAAACGCAAGGCCGAGGAGAAAAATTCCATGTCTAAGCGCGATGTAGAGGCGTTTATTGCAAATATGGGCAAAAAGGACAATAAAAAAGAGCCGGACAAGAGTAACCCGTTTGCGGCTCTAAAGGGGAAATTTTAAAGTTCCGTCATTCCGGGCTTGACCCGGAATCTCTAGGAAAGGTGAATTACATGCTTACATTCGAAGAATCCCAAGTTGTTTTAGACGAATTGGTGGACGAACTGCCGCCCGAAATTTTCAAAGGCCTAAACTGCGGAGTCGCGCTTATTCCCGACACCACGTATGGCAGCAACGGCTTGATGATACTTGGCCAATACCATGTTGAACCACGCGGGCTTGGCCGGTACGTGACAATTCACTACGGCTCTATTTTTGCGGCTCATGGGCATTTGCCGCCAGAGTTATTTCGCGAGAAAATAAAGGACGTACTGCATCATGAGCTGACGCATCACTTAGAGAATTTAGCTGGGGACAGGTCGCTTGAGATTAAGGACGAGCATGACGTAAGGCGGATGTTGGCACGGCGGTGGCATGTGAGGAAAGAGGAATAAAAAAAGCCTCGCGTCAATCCAATTTGAACGAACATGCCCAAAAGCCTGTCATTCCGGGCTTGACCCGGAATCTTTAGGCTATAGCTTACAAACTAGGTTCATCACAATAACCGTACTTTAGCTTCATTTGTGTTAACAGTGATGAGTCTAGCTATGAAATCCGTATCTTGAAGATTGCGGGTCAAGCCCGCAATGACGAGCTTTGGTGCGTTCGCCTCAAATTGGATTGACGGTGAACCAGTAATGGTGGAACCTGTGAATTACCACGCATATCTACATATATACTCCGCTCTGGTACGCCATTTCTCGTACCAACAAAATAACTCGTATTATTTGCCGTAGCGCAGGCATGGTTAGGGATTATCTCCAGCGTATCGCCAATCTTTATCTCGCTCTCGCCCTGCACAATAATTTTTCCAACTTCTTCGGAAAGGGAATAAACCTCCGCCATCGGGAAGCCCTTCACCCGCCCAAAGCCCTGTATTTTGGTATTACCGTGCGCGCCTTTGTCTAACCCAAAGCACTTAGCTCCCGCGTCAATTATAAATTCGCCATTTCGCGGGGCGGCAATAACCGTGGCAAGCACGGTAAGTGCGCAGTCCTGTTCCGTAGCCACGCCTAGGGTTATCTGGAAATTATCCATAAATACGTAATTACCCGGGTGCAGCATGTCAATAACCCCGTCATTTTTTACGATAGGGTGGGTAGGCGTACAGCCCGAGCCAACAAATTGCGGCTGGGTGCCCATGCGGTGTAACACCGCTGTAGCCTCGCTCATTATGTCGCTTTCTTGCTGGGCAACGCTTTGCACCCACGCTTGGCTTGCCTCGCGATATACATGGCCGGAATGGGTCGAAATTCCGCAGAATTTCAAATGCGTAAACCCGGCCATTTTACATAAAAACAATTCCAATTCCACTGGCGCGATGCCAAAACGGTCAAGCCCGCAGTTGATTATCACCGAGTAGTTAACCACAACCCCGGCTTCTTTTGCGGCATTGTTCAAAAGTTTTGCTTGTTGTAAATGGTCAAGCCTTACATAGAAATCGCATTCGCGTGCAAGTTTTATTGCCCGCGCAATATTTGTCTCGCTTGCCACCGGGTACGCATACATAATGCCAATGTCCCGCTTCTGGCCCTGCACAAACTTTGCGCAAACGGCCTCGCACTCATCCAAAGTGCCACAAAGAAAGCCCGTGCAGCCGTTTTCCAGCTGCATACGGGCAATCTCCGTGCTTTTGTGGGTTTTTAGCATTGGCCAAAGCTGCTTGCCGCCGCCCACAGAGGCATTTTTTATGTTGCGTTCCAAAATGTTTAGGTCAAGCAAAATTGCGGGTGTTTGTATGCTATGCATTCCTACCGCGGAACCATTTTGCCGCTTCAACAATTGCCTTCATTGGGTCATTGGGGAAGCGTTCCGCGTTCTCGAACTCGATGATATACCAGCGTACGCCGGCTGTACTGCGGCAAACGTCAAAGTATTCATCCCAGTCTATTTTGCAGCTTGCGTCGTTGTAGAATGTGTTGTAGCCGCCTTCTGCCGCCCAAGGTTTTACATGAACGGTTGTGCCGCGGCCCGGGTGTTTTTTTAGCGCAGACATCATATCGCCGCCGCCGTGCAGGCCGTTGCCAATGTCGTGCTGCATAATTACGGTAGATGGCGTGTTGTGCGCAATAATATCCCACGGCAACTCGCCTGTGCTTATTGGCTGAACTTCCGTGCCGTGGTTATGGTAGCCAACTACCATATCGTGCATTGCAAAAACATCTGCAACCCATGAAAGCTGCGCCGCAAATTGCAGGCAGTTTTCCTTGTTTGTAAGAACTTCGTCCGACATCCATGGCACAACTACATATTGGTTGCCAAGCACCTTGTTGTATGTGATGGTTGCATAGATATTCTCGGGTGTAAGGCATTCCCATGGGGTGTGCCAGCCTACAATTTGCAAGCCGGTTTCATTTAGCGCATTACGAATGTCTTGCGCAACATACCGTAGCCCGCCGTAAAATTCTACGCCGTCGTACCCTGCCGCTTTGACTTGTTTCAAAGTACCAAGCAGGTCTTTTGCAAGTAAATCCTTAACGCTGTAAAGCTGTACCGCAAGGGGTAGTTTTGTTTCAAATACAGGTTGTTGGCTGGCTCCCCAGCCCGGTGGTAATGCTTTCATAGAATATCCTCCTCTTAGTGTTGTTTCATAACCATATTGTACAATACCGTGGCGGTTTTGACAAAACAAATTCAATTGGTCGGTAAAAGCAACCATGGATGTTTTTACCGACCAATTGAATTTGTTTTTTTTGCGAAGCGCAGATAATTCGAAAATATTTTTAAGTATTTTTAATTTTTATCTTGACATCGCCTGTAAATTACAGTAAACTGTGTATATTGCTAGCAAGTTTTGTCCGTTTGTGTAGTATAGTGTTGACACTAAATAGAAAGCGGGGGTGGCTTTATGCACCTAACCAGTAAAGAACTAGAGGTAATGGATCTCTTATGGGCAAATAATGAGCCTATGACAGTCGCTGACATTCTAAAAACTTCGGATAGCAGGACATGGAGTACAAATTCCATTTTTGTTATGATGATGAAGTTGGAGAAAAAAGGCGCAGTCGATTTCAAGCTAGTTGCTTCAATTACAAAGCCGGCGCGGGTTTATAGCCCAACGTTAACGTATGAAGAGTATCTGGCCAAAAGTCTAGTTGCAAAAGAAAAAACAAGGAACATGCAAATGGATATAGATACATTTGTTAAACTCCTTAAAGAAGAAGTTGGGAAAACAGAGTCTGATAGCTAAACATGGGGGCAACTGTCTATCATTTAACATCCCCGCATTCTTTTTTAGTAGGTTTGATATGGTTTAATACCTTCATTCTTCTAGGGTTGTTAATGAGAAAGTGGAAGTTTCCTATAAAGCTGTCTGTTGTTCCACTGTTTTTATTGCTTGTGCTTGGTACTTTGCGGATGTTTTTGGTTATTGAGTTTCCTAATTCAATAACAATTTTGTCGGAAACGATTTATCCCATATTTATTAACTTCGCAAGGTTAGAGTTCTTGCCGTATCAGATATTTGGCTTGCCGGTAAATGTGTTTAATGCGTTTGTATGTGTCTGGATTATTGTAGCCGCTGTTTTAATTGTAAAAACAATCATCGAAATTATCCATTTTGGAAGTAGGGTAAGTGGCATAAGCAAATGGCCGCGCGATGAATACGCAGAGTCGTTATTGAAAGAAATTATCGGTACCGACAAAGAAGTGTATGTTTTTAGGTCAAGCACGGCAACGATGGCATTTACGACAGCGTTTAAACCTTATATTGTGTTGCCAAATGCCCAACTTTCGGACGATACTTTGCGGGTTACACTATTGCATGAGTGGAAGCACATAGATGGCAAAGATATATTGATACGATACATTGTTGATATAATTTGCTGTGTGTTTTGGTGGAACCTGCCTGTTTACATACTAAAGAAAAACTTTTCTTTTGCAGGAGAATTAAATGCCGATATGTACTCTACCCCGAATAAGAACGATTT
>Ga0123355_10001772_pt1 | contig 30225 bp, 22 predicted proteins | sample TergutEmb28metaG_3_FD_89872 | JGI IMG/M metagenome (GOLD analysis project Ga0123355, IMG submission 89872) | Embiratermes neotenicus P1 segment gut microbial communities from Petit-Saut dam, French Guiana - Emb289 P1 | ecosystem: Host-associated > Arthropoda: Insects > Digestive system > Gut ... | reverse complement strand
TGATAAGCAGCGTTGACGAGTCGGTCTCACGCAACGTGAATTCGTGAATCATGTCAGGCGGGGAACCGAGCAGCATTAAGCGAAATCTCACGTGTGCCGTGAGGCAACCGGCTTTGAGCCGGCTGTTAGGCCAGCGGGCATGTTGTATTTTCAAAGACCGGTGTGCGATCTTTCGTCAGCATAATCATTAGGGTTTAGGGCTTAGGGTCTAGGGTGTTAGATCATAAGTTTAAAGCCTTAAAGAGAACTAACCCCTAACTGCTGAAATCTAGTCTAAAGATGAAAGATGTCATTATGTACCAAGCATTATACAGAAAATATAGACCGCGTTTGTTTAGTGACGTTGCCGGGCAAGAGCACGTTACCGAAACGCTACGCCGTCAGATTGAAAACGACAGACTTTCTCATGCATACCTGTTTGTTGGTACACGTGGCACAGGCAAGACCACATGTGCCAAAATTCTTGCGCGTGCCGTTAACTGCCTTAACCCCGAACATGGCGAACCATGCAACATATGCACATCTTGTGTCGGCATTGAAGACGGAAGTATTCTGGACGTGCTTGAAATTGATGCAGCATCAAACAACTCCGTTGACAACGTCCGTGCCCTAAGGGATGAAGCGATTTATTCGCCCTCAACAGTAAGAAAGCGTGTATACATCGTAGATGAAGTTCATATGCTATCAATATCGGCATTTAATGCCCTTCTGAAAATACTTGAAGAACCACCGGCACATATTTTGTTCATTCTCGCCACAACCGAGTTGCACAAAGTGCCGGCGACGATTCAATCTCGCTGTCAAAAATTCTCATTCAGGCGACTATCGCCTGCGGCTCTCGCCGCTCGACTAAAATTGATTTCTAATAAAGAGGACCTGGAGCTCACTGAAGATGCTGCAAACAAGCTTGCGTCTTTGGCAGACGGCTCAATGCGCGATGGCATTTCATTACTCGACCAATGTGCCTCGGATAAAGTAATTGACATTGATCATGTTCAAGATACACTCGGTTTTGCAAGTATGCAACAGCTCTCACATTTAATCGAAGCGATCGCAAAACGCGACACCGTCTCATCACTCGCCCTTCTTGACGAACTATATAGAGACGGCAAGGATATGACATCTCTGCAAAACGAAATGACCGCTCTGTTCCGCGACTTGCTGGTATTTAAACTTTCTCCGGACTCCGGTTTATTACTCAACGCCGGCTTCGATAATGCCACACTTGTTGCACTTTCCAAACAGTTAAGCTCAGAAAGACTTTTCTACTGCCTTGATGTCATCAAAAATGCCATTTTCGGACTATCCCGAGGCGGAAGTTCAAAGCTTTCTGTTGAAATGTGTCTTATGAAAATGTGTGATGAACGTTTGACAGATAATTCTGAAGCACTTCTATCACGCATTGCACAGTTGGAAGCAAATAAAGTTGCTCCGACCGCTCCGGCTAGTCACACCGAGCCGGATGAGCCTAATCTTGAACAAGTCTCGATACATGAGCCGGATACGACTATTCCCGCTATAGATGAAGCACCTTACTACAACACTGATGACGCTTTCACTAACGAGACTTTCGCTGACGATACAACCGATCCGAACCCGATCGAGTCAGAAACAGTCATCCCTGAAACAGAGCAAGAACATGCATCACCTGTCGCCGCTGAAGATGCGGCAGCACATGACACACCTCCCGTCACTCCGGCTTCCGGCGATTTTTGGACGGATGCTCTTGAGCTAATAAAGAGCGAACCATTTTTGTATGCACTCGTAGGCGACAGCTCAAAAGTGCAAGCTGAACAAGAAGATAACGCTGTTATAATAAAAGTGGCAGATGAGTTTACGGCAACTCAAATCAAGTCTGAATTTATGGATTTGCTGAAAGAAATTGTAAAAAAAGTGCTTGGACATGATTCAGCCCTTCGTGTTGAGCTGGTCGACATCGTCGACAACAGCGAAGACAAGCTCGGAAAACTGGAACATTTAAGCAACTTTGATATCATAAAATTTGAATGAAAGAGGTAGTTTGTTTTGGGTAAAAAAGGTGGATTCCGCGGTGGCGGTTATAGTGGCGGTGGCATGAACATGAATATGATCAAGCAAGCTCAAAAAATGCAAGACGACCTGATGAAAATGCAAGCCGAAATGGAGGAGATGACATATTCTGCTCAATCCGGCGGCGGTGCTGTTACAGCAGTTGTCTCCGGCAAACGAGAACTCTCTGAACTTGTCATTGATCCCGATGCCGTAGATCCTGACGATGTCGAAATGCTTCAAGATTTAATCGTTGCAGCTGTAAACGAAGCAATGCGCAAGGCAGAAACAAGCATGAGCGACTCTATGTCAAAGCTCACAGGCGGTTTAAATTTACCATTCTAGCCGCTTAAATTTAAACAAATTCAATTCAATTTTCGACTTCTACAAGTCGAAAACATCAAGTTTTCAGAAGGAGATTATACTCCTACTGAAAGGCATTCCACCTAGAGAGGCGGGGGTCTTAACCCACATCTTGACTTCGTCAAGACCCCCACTTCAAACGCCAAAGGCGTTAAGTGGCGGGTATGATAAAGATTCTTCGCTGTCTACCAGAAATGACATATACATTGATATCTCGTCATGTCATTCTAAGGCAAAAGCTCGAAGAATCTTTTTCGTATTTAGGGTAGAGGGATCAGCCATCTCCATTCGTTTCATCATCGCCTTCAGGCGGAGATGGCGAACCAACAGCTTCTATATGTATCGAGCCGAGAACTTGATAAAGTGCATCTCTTTGTGTAGCGTTTTCGTAAGTGAGTATAAATACCAAAGAAACATCACTATCAAGAAGATTTTGTATCCACGCCTCATATGTTCTACCAAGGTGATGTGTCGAAACATGATAACCCGTTAGAGTTGTTCCCGGAATCGTCATTTCTCCGGTGAACATGGAGCCTTGGCTACCTGAGTATTCATTTAAGAACTCAATCGCTGATGCTTCAATGCCGTGAATCGTAACCAACACATATCCAATTTCAAGTGCTGCCGCTCCGCCGGCAATATAGTTGAAAGTCCATTCAAAACCGTCTTCAGCAAACTCAAACAAGTTCTCATCTGCATATGCAATTAGCCGGCTGTTCTCTGTTATTAGAATCTCGTGTCTTTCGCCAATTTGCTGCGGACGCCACGGATCAAAAGGCTCATTGTCGTCAGGCTGTGTGTCGTCATAGTCGGCTTCTTCATCATCATAATCATCAGTAGAATCTCCATCTTGTGCAGATTCTCCGATAAATACTCCTCCGGGACTCACAGGTTCAACGCCACTGTTGATTACAATTAATTGAATACAAAAAACTATCAAAACTACTATACAAATAAATGTAAGAGCTAAGAGTGAGTTCTTCAACAAATTATTCATCAGCTACCCCCTGTACCATACTTCTGTACTTACTAGATTCTGCGACTTCGCACAGAATGACGTTAGTTTTCATGGACTACTTTACACTGCCACATACTTAACATTAGTTATCTGTAAGCTTTTCAATACCCACATCGATACGTTGCAACGTTTCTTCACGACCAAGTATATAGCAAATATCGACAGCACCACCAGGCGTTACAGCTTTACCCGCTGTTGCAATACGCACCGGCCACATAAGCGTTGCATTTTTAACTTCCAGCTCTAAGGCTGTACTTATTAGTATGTCATGAATTGCTTCAATTGTCCACTCTGTTAGCGAAATAAATGCTTTTTTTGCCGCAATCAACATATCGCGAGAAACCATTTTGTCGGTTTTTGACTTCTTATGCACGAAAAGCTCTGTATCATAATCGCTCAAACACTCAAAAAAGTCAATCTTCTCCGGTATGTCAGTTAACTTTTCACACCTTGCTTGCAAAATCCTTGCAACATCGTCAATCTTAATGCCATCTTTTGTTATCACGCTACAAATATATGGTTTTGCAATTTTCGCAAATTCCTCTTGAGGCAGTGCACGGATATACTCCGAATTAAAGTGAAGTAGCTTATCCATGTCAAATATTGCAGGAGATTTTGAAATCCCACCCACATCGAACACTTCAAGCATATCTTTTAGTGAAAATATTTCTTGTTCTCCACCCGGACTCCATCCGAGTAGTGCCACATAGTTGAGCACCGCTTCAGGCAGATAACCTTGATTCAACAAGTCATCATATGTCGGATCACCATGACGCTTAGACAGTTTGTTTTGTGCATCACGCATTACAGGCGAAACTGTGATATATGTCGGAATTTCCCAACCAAATGCTTCATACAGCAGATTGTATTTCGGTGCAGAACTTATATATTCACTGCCACGCATGACATGTGTTATGCCCATAAGATGATCGTCTATAACATTGGCAAAATTATATGTAGGATAACCGTCACGCTTTAGTAGCACCATATCATCCAAAGTTTTATTCGGGGTCGTGATTTCTCCAAACACCGCATCAGATACAGTCGTCTCTCCATCTCGTGGAGCTTTCATACGAATTACAAACGGGTCGCCGGCATCTACACGGGTCTTCGATGCTTCATATGCAATCTCGCGACATGGATCGTCTTTTATTTCAAAGTTGCTATCCGCACCATCCTCATCATCTTCATTTGGCTCGCAGAAACAATAATATGCCGCACCCTTTTCACACAAGAGTTCTGCATATGGTCTGTACAACTCAAGACGCTCACTTTGCGTATATGGTGCAACCGGACCGCCAACATCAGGACCCTCATCATAAACTAATCCGGCATCATTCAGAGTCTTTATTATGATTTCTGTTGCACCCTCAACAAATCTTGCCATGTCCGTGTCTTCAATCCGCAGTATGAATGTTCCTCCATCCTTCTTTGCGACAAGATATGCATAAAGTGCCGTGCGAAGACCGCCAACGTGCATATACCCTGTAGGACTTGGTGCAAATCTGGTTCTCACCTTCCCGGATGGTATTTTAGCTTCTAAATCATCAAACCATTGTTTATTCAATTTCGTTCCCTCTCTTCTTTTTCAAGCTCTAGATATGCGACTTTTCCTACAAGAGTTCGCGGCAGTTCCGCTCTATACTCAAATTCTGCCGGCATTGCATATTTCGCTATATTTTTCTTGCAATGCTCATATATTGATTTCTTTATTTCATCAGTTGCTTCTTGACCATCACGCAAGGTGATAAATGCTTTTATTTTCTGCATTTTGTACTCATCCGGCACGCCTATTACGCAGCTTATTAGCACTGATTCATGAGACTCTATTGCGTTTTCCAGTTGTGACGGATAGATGCTATATCCCGACGAAACTATCATCCGCTTTATCCTTTGGCGGAAATATATAAAACCATCTTCATCCATAACGCCAAGATCGCCCGTATGTAGCCAAACCCTGCCATCATCGTGAGTTTTCAGCGTGTTGGCTGTTTCTTCTTCATTATTGTTATAGCCTTTCATCACAGTTGGACCTGATATTACAATTTCGCCCTCTTCGTCAGAATTGGCTGTTTCAGTCGTCCCACGGCGAACAATCTTATAATACATATCGGGATACGGAATCCCAATGCTTCCCTCGCGATGGAATTTTCGCGGTGTCAAGCAACTTGCCGTCACGCACTCTGTCAGCCCGTAGCCCTCTCGTATTTGCTCTGTCGAACCGCATGCTTTTAACAGTTCATCCACTTTATTTTTTAACTCTACTGAAAGTGTATCTCCCCCACAGAAAATTCCTGCCATCTGCGACATATCAATATTTCTGATATCGGGTTGTTTGAGCATTGCTTCAAATAGTGTTGGTACACCGGCTATGTAATGTGGTTTTTGCTTTTTTAGAATTTTCATATATGCTTTAAGTGAAAACTGGGGTATTAATAGTGCTGTTCCTCCGGCAACAAATGTAGTATGCAAGCATACTCCGAGCCCGAACCCATGAAACACAGGCATAATAGCCAGCATTATATTACTCGGAACAACACAGTCTCCGGCAGCGGCTGTTTGCATTGCAACCGCATTAAAGCCTAGGTTTGTTAGCAGTATGCCTTTCGATGTGCCGGATGTTCCACCGCTATATAATATTGCAGCAACATCATCTCCACGCGTTTCAGCATTAACATCACCACTATATTCTCTGCCCGCTTTCATCAAGTCCGAATAACGAAGTATCTTCCCGCCGGACGGGCGACGTTTGATTTTTCTTCCTTTTGTCATCAAATAAAGTGGCTTTGTTATACCTCTCAAGCCGTCATCCGCTCCGGCGAGTATAAGCAATTCTGCTTTCGTCCTTGGCAATATTGCATCTAATTTATCTGCAAACTGATCTAGCGTTAAAACAGCTTTGCTATCGCTTTCATTAATAAATCCCACGAGCTCTTCTTCAGCAGACAGTGGGTGAACCATGTTTGCAACCGCACCAATAAGATTGAGTGCATAGAACATTACAACAGCCTGGGGTGTATTAGGCATACATATTGTTACTCTGTCGCTTTTTTTGATGCTTTTTGCCAGAAGCCCTCGTGCACAAAGATTAATTTCTTCAGCAAATTTCTTATATGTTTGCTTACATCCAAAGAAATCATATGCTGCGGTCTCCGGATATTTCTTCGCTGTTTTCAAAACCATAGCCACCATTGAGCAGTCCGGATACTCCAGATTGTGTGGTACATTGTCATAATATTTGAGCCACGGTGCATTAATTGTTGAATTAGTCGCCATAAGTAAATGTCTCTATTCTTTTATACTTTATTTTAATATGTCGGTAGCGTATTAAATCTAAATACTGCCGGGTAAATGCACTGGAAAGCATATCACAATTTCTTCGCTTCTTCAATTATAAATTTAATTAATGCTTGCAGTTCGCACATTACAATAGTATAATCAGAAAAAAATAATTTATACCCCATATAAATAAGGCATAAGGATTGGATTTGTTAATGAGCTTGAGTGAATTCAGCAAATATCTTGATAGCGGCAAGAGATGTCACTTCGTAGGCATTGGTGGTGTCTCGATGTCACCACTTGCTGAAATACTTCACGGCATGGGCATTACGGTTACCGGTTCAGATATTTCTGAAAATAAAGCAATTGCCGATTTGCGTGTTCTTGGTGTTGATGTAAATATTGGCCACAGTGCTGAAAACGTATCAGGTGCCGACTTTATCATTCGCACCGCTGCCGCTCGAGAAGATAATGCAGAAATTAAAGCGGCACGTCAAAGTGGCATCCCCGTTTTTGAACGTGCACAAGCATGGGGCTACATCATGCGTCAATATAGAAATGCAATTTGCATTTCCGGTGTGCATGGCAAGACAACAACCACATCGATGGTCTCGCACATACTGCTTGCCGCCGAAACAGACCCGACGATAATGCTAGGCGGAACTCTCACCATCCTGGAATCCGGATGTCGGGTAGGCAAAGGCGATGTTATCGTTGCTGAATCTTGTGAGTATTACAACTCTTTTCACAGCTTCCATCCAACTGTCGCAGTTGTTTTGAATATTGATACCGACCATCTCGACTTTTTCAAAGGGCTGGATGATATAAAAGATTCATTTAGAAAGTTTGCCTCACTGATTCCATCACGAGGTTATGTCGTTTGTAACGGCGATGACCAGAACACCATGGATGCACTCCACACCCTCGATCATGAGCTACTAACATTTGGCTTTGGCGAGAAATCTCTATGTAGCGACAAGCCGACACGCGTGCGTGGTACGAATGTGTCTGTCTCAGGCAGAATGGCATCAATGGACGTCATGTATGGCGGCAATCTCTTTTGTAAAGTGAAGCTTCAGTTTCCGGGCAAACACAATCTCGAAAATGCCCTTGCAGCGACCGCCGCTTGTATTGCCGTCGGAATCCCGGCAAAGGCTATCGAAGATGGGCTCTTTGCATTTACCGGAGTTGGCAGACGCTTCGAGTATAAGGGAAGCTTCAACGGTGCTGATATTTATGATGATTATGCACATCATCCAAGCGAACTAAACGCATTGCTTGATGCGGTAGAAAAAATGAATGTTTACGACCGCATCATAGTCGCATTTCAACCCCATACATACACAAGGACAAAAGCGTTGTTCTCTGAATTTGCTGAGCAACTAAAGAGACCCGATATTGTTTTTCTGGCAGAAATCTTCGCAGCACGCGAGAAAAACGACCCTAGCATCTCATCCGGCATATTGGCTGATGCCATCCCCGGAGCAAAGTGTGTGCCTGAATTTTCTGCGTTAACTAACGAAATCGCTAGCATCGCTCGCAAGGGTGACATCATCCTCACTGTCGGTGCTGGCGACATCTTCAAAGTAGGCGAAACACTGGCACAGCGTAACTAATAATTTGATGCGACATCACATGGACACAGGAGAACTGATCCCCTGTGCTACCCCTTGTGTTTCATTGCAAAACGTATCATTTTGAGGCTGATTTCACGGATTCCGTGTCATCAGCTTTTGTGTAGTGTCCTATGCGTTTAGCAAAACTTGCAGATTTGTATATTTTGGTTGAGTCTTTCCCGATAATTTGATACAATAGGAGGGTCGATTATCTGAAAGGCGGAACCCTGAATGAAGTTTAATAACTGGGATATTGGAAGCTTCGACAGAGCAACTGCGGTTGAATTTTGTCGCTCCGGTATCAACCCCCTTGTTTCTGTTCTATTGGCATCACGTGGCATCTCCAACATCGAGGACGTCAAAGCAGCAATCGGCGACGACCCCATCCCTTTACACGACCCCTTTCTTATGACCGACATGGACAAAGCCGTCGCGAGAATAAAAGAGGCTCTAGATAAAAAAGAACGCATTGCCATATACGGTGATTATGACGCAGACGGCATGACCGCCAGTGCGATACTTGCAATCTGGCTTGAATCAAAAGGGGCAGATTTTGAAATATATATCCCCGGGCGATTCGACGAAGGATATAGCCTAAACAATGATGCTCTTGACACACTTAAAGAGCGTGGTGTCTCCCTTGTTGTCAGCGTTGACTGCGGGATCACGTCAATTGACGAAGCGTTGCACGCAAAATCAATCGGCCTCGACCTTGTCATTACCGACCACCACGAATGTAGAGACGTCCTGCCCCAAGCCTATGCTGTTGTCGACCCGAAGCGCCCCGATTGTGAATACCCAAACAAAACACTGGCCGGCGTGGGCGTTGCATTTAAGCTAGTCTGTGCCTTAGAAGGTGGCGATCATGCCGAGGATATTCTCGACACATATACAGAGTTTGTGGCAATCGGCACTGTAGCGGATGTTATGCCCGTAACCGGAGAAAACCGTGAGCTCATAAAACGCGGTCTGAACATATTGAACAGCAACCCACGACCGGGGTTACGCAGCTTACTAAGAGAAGTAAATGTCGATGTAGGCAAAGCTTCTGCAACAACGATTGGATTTGTACTCGCACCACGATTAAACGCAGCCGGCAGAATGGGACAAACCGAACTGTCTGTAGACCTCTTGCTAACAAACGACAAAGATGAGTCCGACAAGCTTGCAGTTAAGCTGTGTCAATTAAATTCAGAACGTCGTGATCTTGAGCAAAAGATATATTATGAAGCCTTGTCTATGTTGCCTGATCACGTTGGCGACGAACCGATCATTCTCGCACAGCATGGATGGTATCAAGGTGTCACCGGAATCATTGCCGCAAAAATGGCTGAACGTTACCAGGTGCCATCTATAATAATCAGTATTGATGATGAGGGCATTGGACACGGCTCTTGTAGAAGTTTTGGTTCTTTTCCAATTTACGACGCTCTGTCCGCATGTGAAGATATATTGGAAAATTACGGCGGTCACGAAAAGGCTGCAGGTGTGACTGTTTTAGCAGATAATATCGAGCAGTTTCGAAAGCATGTTTCAAAATACTATCGCGATCGTCGCATGACCACACCCGCATCAGGATTGAAGATAGACTTTGAGGTAGAAAAGCCTGAAATCTTGACACTTCAAAACCTTGACGCTTTAGAACGTCTCGAACCATTTGGAAGCGGCAACCCTTCACCATGTTTATGCATAACCGGTGCAACAGTATCATCCACACAATCCATTGGTGCCGGCAAACACTCAAAGCTAAAGGTAGAAAAATCCAGAGTTTTCTTTGACTGCATTTTCTTTTCCGCATCTGTGGATGACCTGGGCATACACGAAGGCATGGTAGTCGACCTGGCATTTGAGCCCCAGATAAACGAGTTTCGAGGACGAAGTAGCGTCCAGCTACAACTATTGGATATCCGCCCCACGCCCTAACAATGCTGTCAACTTAAGTCATCGTCATTCTGCGCGTAGTCGCAGAATCTACGCCATCTGTTACTGTTGGATCCTGCGACTTCGCGCAGGATGACGGTGGTGATATTCCTCACGTTGACAGCCCCCACCCCCTAATTCCACGCCCTACAACCCACAACTTACACCCTAACATTCTTTGAAAGGAGCAACCATATGTCAAGTGTATTTGAAAAATATCAAGATTTAGAAGCAGTTGTACTTGAATATATGCCAAGTGCTAATGTTGAGCGTATTCGCGCTGCCTTTGAGTTTGCACGAAATGCACATGGCACACAGCTCCGAAAAGAAGGTTCGGAATTTATTACACATCCCCTCGCTGCCGCGGAAATCGTTGCCGAGATAGGGATGGATGAGGACTCGATTTGCGCCGCTCTGCTACATGATTGCATCGAGGACACTGTTGCCACATTTGAAGACATTGAAAAACTGTTCGGCAAGGATGTTGCTGCAATTGTCGAAGGTGTCACAAAGCTTACACAAGTAACATACACAAGCGTCGAAGAAGAGCAGATGGAAAATCTACGCAAAATGCTCTTTGCGATGGCTAAAGACATTCGAGTAATTCTTATTAAGCTCGCTGACAGACTTCATAATATGCGAACAATGGAGTATGTCTCGGAGAATAAGCAAAGAGAAAAATCTCTTGAAACCATGGAGATGTACGCCCCTATCGCCCATCGCCTTGGAATGCAAAGGCTAAAATGGGAGCTTGAAGATTTATCAATCAAGTATCTGGATCCCGTTGCTGTTAATGATATTGTCGAAGAACTAAACCAAAGACACATCGAAGATGAAGCTTTTCTAAATACTGTTCAAACACGTCTGACAGAACGCTTGAGCGAACATGGCATCTTCTGCCAGGTCTCGGGCCGTGTTAAGCACATATACAGCATTTACAGAAAAATGTTCAGCGAGAAGAAGCGTTTATCTGAAGTCTTAGATTTGCACGCATTTCGCGTAATTGTTAATGACATCGCTGATTGCTACAACGTACTTGGACACATCCATGAGCTATATCGTCCGATTCCCGGTTGCTTCAAAGATTACATCGGCACACCGAAGCCAAATATGTACCAGAGTCTGCATACTAACGTCATTGGTAGTGAAGGCGTACCTTTCGAGGTTCAAATCCGCACATGGGATATGCACCAAACCGCAGAGTATGGCATTGCCGCACACTGGAAGTATAAAGAAGGCAAAGGCGGCAAGGTCGCTGACGAGGAAAAGTTCGCATGGATTAGGCGCTTGTTGGAGTCACAGCAAGACGCTGACGCCCAAGAATTCATGGACGCGTTGAAAGTTGATATGTTCGCTGATGAAGTATTCGTATTCACACCACGCGGAGATGTCATCAACCTCCCTGTCGGCTCAACGCCAATCGACTTTGCATATAGCATACACTCCGAAGTCGGCAACTCCATGACTGGTGCAATTGTCAACGGACGTTTAGTCCCCTATGCACATATCTTAAACAATGGTGACATTGTCAGAATCCAAACATCAAAATCTGCAAAAGGTCCCAACCGCGACTGGCTGGATATCATTAAGAGCCCTGAAGCACGAAACAAGATACGCCAGTGGTTTAAGAAAGAAAAACGTGAAGAAAACGCAATGCATGGAAAACTCGCATTCGAATCCGAGTTGCGCCACGCAAATATCCCTCTCGCCGACGCTATGCAAGAGAAAATTATGTCGAAAATCCTTACACGCACTTCTTTCGGTGCAGTTGATGAAATGTATGCCGCAATTGGGTATGGCGGCATTTCCGCACAAAAAGTAGTTAACAGAGTACGCGAAGAGCTGCGTGCTGTAGCAAAAGCAAAAAAAGAAGAACTTCCACCCGAAGAAGCACCTGAACCTGAACCTAAAGTTCTCACCCAAGCGAAACATTATCGTGGTGTCGTGGTTGAAGGCTTAGATAACTGCCTTGTCAAGTTCGCTCGCTGTTGCACACCTATCCCCGGCGACGCAATAATCGGCTTCATCACTCGCGGCTATGGTGTTTCCGTACATCGCCAGGATTGCCACAACTATCTATCATCTATGAACGATCCGGAAGAAGCTGACAGATGGATTCGTGTCTCTTGGGTTGATACAGCAGACAGCCTGTATTCGTCAACAATCGAAGTTCAGATTGTTGACCGCACCGGAATAGTCGTAGACGTTGCGTCTGCATTAAACACACTCAAGGTTAAGATAATATCATTCAACGCAAGGCAGGCAAACGATGGGATAACATTAATCACGATTGTGGTTGAAGTTGCACATAGAGATGAACTTATCGCCGCTATGGCAAAAATCATGTCAATTAAAGGCGTTACTGACGTTAGGAGGGCAGATGGATGAGAGCAGTCGTTACAAGAGTCTCATCAGCAAGTGTTGAAATAGACGGGGTTGTCACAGGCAAAATCGATAATGGGTTCCTGGTTCTCCTAGGAATTAAGAACGGAGATACAGAACTTGAGGCAAAAAAACTTGCCACAAAAGTATGTAATATGCGTGTTTTTTCTGATTCTGGCGGCAAGATGAATCTTGACCTCAAGGCCATAGATGGCAAAATGTTGGTCATTTCGCAGTTCACACTTTTTGCTGATTGCAAAAGTCGTCGACCCGGATTCACATTAGCCGCACGCCCTGATGTTGCCATTCCGCTCTACGAGCTATTTGTCAACGAATGTAGAAATGCCGGGTTTGCTGTTGAAACCGGTGAATTCGGTGCAATGATGAATGTTAGCTCAATCAATGATGGACCGGTTACAATATTGCTCGACACAGAGGAACTGTGATGGAAGAAATGATTGAAGGCATAGTAAGCAATATAGTATTCACTAATGCTGAAAATGGATATACCATCTTACGCCTTGATACAGTTGACGGCTCCGTTACCACTGCCGGCAGTCTTCCGGGCGTTTCTCAAGGCGAACATTTAGTTGTTTCCGGCGAATGGATAACCCACCCTCAATATGGCGAACAATTTAAGTCTGAATCTTTTGAAGTCCGACCACCATCAGGTGAAGATGCTATGTACCGCTATCTTGCATCAGGTGCAATCAAAAATATCGGTCCGGCAAAAGCACGAGATATTATCGAAAAGTTTGGAAGCAAAGCGTTAGACATTATTGAAAATGATCCTGACAAGCTATCCACGATCAAGGGCATTTCACTTAGAACCGCACGTAAAATCGGAGAGGGATATCGAAGACAGGCCGGACTTCGTAGACTAATCGATTTTCTTTCAAAATATAGCATAAAGCCCCTCGTTGCGACTCGTGTGTATAAGGATTATGGCGATGATTCTCTAATCGCTGTACAAGATAACCCCTACTTAATCGTCTCCGATCTATATGGAGCAGACTTCTTTGAAGCCGATGCAATTGCAATTGATCTCGGCTTTGAAAGCGATTGCATTGAACGCCTGTCTGCCGCCCTAATATATCAGCTCGTTCACAATCTTGGAAACGGGCATGTTTTCATTCCTACAAACAAGCTTACCGCGGCAGTCACGCAGCTGTTGAGCATAGATACCGACATTGTCATTGAGGCATTGGATCGCATTGTCGAGTTTGGAGACCTTGTGGTAAGTCAAATTGCCGGAATTGACGCGTGTTATCTGGCACATTTATATGAAGCCGAAGTCAATGTCGCCACACGTTTACTAGAGATGGCAAAGCAAACAGAAGTTGATGACCGCTCAGCAAAGAACAAATCATCTACATCCCTACTGATAGATAGGATTGAAAACGAACAGGAAATTAAATACGCCAGTTTGCAGAGAAAAGCCCTGGAACTTGCTGCAAAATACAATATTCTGGCACTCACCGGCGGACCCGGAACAGGAAAGACCACAACTGTGCGTGGCATCATAATGTTGTTTGACGAACTCGGACTCAAGACCTCTCTATGTGCCCCAACCGGACGTGCAGCAAAGCGTCTTTCGGAGTTATGCGGACGCGAAGCCACAACAATCCATCGTTTGCTCGGAGCAAGCATCGACGAAGACGGTATGCATGTTTTTGATCACGACGAAGATAATACACTCAACACAGATGTACTAATTGTCGACGAGTCCTCCATGATTGACATTCAACTAATGGATGCACTTCTTAGAGCACTGAAAAGTGATTGTCGACTAATTATGGTCGGCGATGCCGATCAATTGCCACCCGTCGGTCCCGGGAATATGTTCTCTGATGTTATTAGAAGCGAAGTCGTGCCGGTTATTGCACTTACAGAGATTTTCAGGCAAGCGGAAGATAGCGGAATTGTCATGTGTGCACACTCCGTAAACAGTGGAGATATGCCCAACCTGGCTGAAAAATATACTGACTTGTATTTCTTGCGTCGACAAACTGATGAGCAAATCGCTGAAACTGTTGCTGAGCTTTATAGCAAGAGACTTCCCAAAAACATGGGGATTGACCCCTCACAAATCCAAGTCCTTTCTCCAACACGAAAACGTGCCTCCGGAACTGCAACCCTCAACGAGCTACTCCGCGAGAATGTAAACCCGCGTAGTGCCACAAAAAAAGAGAAACAGTCCGGCGAATTTGTGTTCAGAACAGGTGATAAAGTAATGCAAATCCGGAACAATTATGATATAATTTGGGAAAGTCCCGATAAGCAAACAACAGGGACAGGTGTTTTTAATGGTGATATTGGCGTCATCAAAAACATTGACCACGAAGATGAAAGTGTAATTGTCGATTTTGAAGACAAACTCGTCTCATATTCTTTCGACAGACTTGCTGAACTTGAGCCCGCATTTGCAATGACAGTGCATAAATCTCAAGGTAGTGAATATCAAACCGTAATTCTTGCCCTCGCACATGCAGCAAATATGTTACTTTCCAGAAGTGTTCTATATACCGCGATGACACGTGCAAAAAAAATGTTGATCATTGTCGGTAATCCGGCAGTAATGGAAAACATGGTACACAACGATAAACGACAAAAGCGATACAGTGGTCTACGTGCACGTTTGGCACACCACAATTAAGTCAACTAATACCCACTAATACCGGAAGGGATGGTCATTATCATGAGTATTCTGTCGACAATTCTTAATTTGCTGTTTCCTCCAAAATGTGTCTTTTGCTCTAAAGTGCTTATCAAGGCAGATGACGGGTGGTGCGACAATTGCACAGAGGCACTACCATACGCATACAATCATGGGCGACAAGACGGAGAGATTTTTGACTTTTGCATCTCCGCACTGTATTATACCGGGGTGGTGAGACGCTCAATCCTTAGATACAAATTCGGCGGCACTCCACACTATGCGGATGTGTACAGCAGACTTTTAGCTGATACTATTCGCAACTGTCCTGACGCTAATTATGACATCATTTCCTGGGTGCCTTTAAGCAAGAAAAGAGAACGCAAGCGCGGATATGACCAGGCGATGCTACTGGCAATGGCTACAGCTTTACAGCTTGAGGAAATTGCAGTTGAGACCTTGGAAAAAGCACTTGATATGCAAGCACAGTCTGAACTGGGCGACAAAACAGAACGTAGCGAAAATATCAGCGGTGCCTATACCATCATCGACCCTGAACTTGTTGCAGGAAAACGAATCTTACTCATTGACGATGTTGTAACAACATGTTCAACTCTTGATGAGTGTGCAAAAGTGTTGCTCGCCGCAGGTGCATCCGGAGTTATATGCGCCACTCTGGCAAGAAGTGAATAGACATAACGAAAAATAAAACATAATCATCCCGGAGGATAGAATATGATACTTGGTAAAGATATAGGAATAGATCTTGGGACAACTTCGGTTATAATGTCCACTCGCGGCAAAGGCGTAATAATGCGCGAACCTGCTGTTGTTGCGATTGACAAGAACACCGGACGACTTCTTAATGTTGGAATGGCAGCACAACGTATGCTTGGCAGAACTCCCGGCAACATCGTCGCCATTCGCCCCATGCACGAAGGTGCAATTTCCGACTATGATATGACAGAACGTATGCTCAAAGAGTTTGTGCGTAAGGCTTTGTCATTTTCGATGATTAAACCCAGAATAATCATATCTGTACCTTCAGGCATAACAGAAGTTGAAGAACGTGCTGTCATTGATGCCGGTGTCGCTGCAGGTGCTCGTAAAGTGTACCTTATGGAAGCACCACTCGCTGCAGCCATTGGTGCAGGCGTTGATATCACAAAACCTGATGGACATATGGTAATTGATGTTGGTGGTGGAACCACTGATATCGCCGTTCTATCTCTGTCCGGCGTTGTCGAATCAATATCACTAAAAGCCGGTGGCGGAGCCTTTGACAGTTCGCTTATCAAGTACATTAAGCGAAAGCACAATGTTCTAATCGGTGATAACACTGCAGAAGAACTTAAAAAGAGCATCGGCTGCGTATTTCCGCGTCCTGAAACTGTTGCCGTTGAAGTAAAAGGACGTTGCTTACTTACCGGACTCCCTCGCGTCGTTGCCATCAGCTCTACTGATGTCCTTGAGGCATTTGAGGAAGTAATTGAAGATATCATCGAAGCTGTCCACAATGTTCTGGAGACAACACCTCCGGAGCTGGTTGCGGACATTTCACAAAACGGAATCGTCATAACCGGCGGTAATAGTCAACTATGGGGATTTGATAAGTTGGTTTCAACCAGAACCAGTATTGCGACATATACTGCCGATGATGCCGACCTTTGTGTTGCTAATGGTCTTGCCAAAGCTCTGAACTGGGTTGGCGACATGGAGGAAGGAACAATAAATCTCGCTCGCAAGCGACAAATGAGACATTAACTGATACCTTAAGATTGGGAAGTGTATTACCGTCAGCGATTCCTACGTTCAAGTGCGCGTCCATGCGCACAATGAACGCACTCCGCCGTCCATGGCTACGTTGACGGAATGCACTGACGGCAACACACCCCCCAATCTTTAGTAATAATTACTATAATAATATAATTTTAGGAGGGGTTTCTACGCAATGGCAAAGAGACAATTTAAATCTGAATCAAAACGTTTATTGGAGTTGATGATCAACTCTATCTACACTCAAAAGGAAATTTTTCTGCGTGAACTGATTTCAAATGCATCTGATGCGATAGATAAGCTGTGCTATATCTCACTTACGGATGATAAGGTTGGGCTAACTCGTGATGATTTTAAAATCACAATTGTTGCCAATAAGGAAAACAGAACGCTTACAATTAGCGACAATGGCGTCGGTATGACTGCTGATGAGCTTGAGTCAAATCTCGGAGTAATCGCACGAAGCGGTTCTTTGAAATTCAAAAAAGAAATGGATGACAGTGCCGAAGATATAGATATCATCGGGCAGTTTGGCGTTGGGTTTTATTCCGCATTTATGGTTGCATCAAAAGTGACCGTCATTACTCGTGCATACGGCGAAGAGACGGCCAGCAAGTGGGAATCGAAAGGCGCTGACGGCTATACAATCACTTCTCTTGACGGCGATCAAAGAGATCCTGGAACAGAAATTATCATCGATATCAAAGAGAACACCGAAGAGGAAAGTTACGACTCATATCTGGAAGAGTACACGCTCACCAGTCTTGTTAAAAAATATTCTGATTATGTACGCTGGCCGATCATCATGGACGTAACAAAGAGTCGTCAGGTCGAAACTGACGAAGTTGACGAAAAAGGCGAGAAGAAAAAGGCTTGGGAAGATTATACAGAGACCGAAGTTATAAACAGCCGGGTGCCCATTTGGCAACGCCCAAAGAAAGACGTATCAGACGAAGAATGTGCTGAATTCTATAAAGAGAAATTTTTCGATCAGACTGACCCAGTTTCTGTTCTTCGCGTGTCTGCCGAAGGTCTCGTCAGCTATAAGGCAATGCTGTTCATTCCCGGTGCAGCACCATTTGATTATTTCACACGCGAGTTCAAGGCAGGCTTGCAACTATATTCTTCGGGTGTCATGATTATGGAGCATTGCAGTGACCTTCTGCCCGAACATTTCCGTTTTGTTCGCGGTATTGTTGACTCGCCGGATTTCTCACTCAACATTTCACGCGAAATGCTGCAACACGATCGCCAACTCAAAGTCATAAAGACAAATATTGAAAAGCGAGTTAAGGCCGAGCTAGTCAAGCTAATGGAAAAAGACATGGAAAAGTACGAGCTTTTCTATAAGGCTTTCGGTGCTCAACTAAAATATGGACTCGCAAATGGCTATGGCATGAACCGTGATTTGCTCGCAGACTTAATTATGTTCTATTCGTCAAAATCAGAAAAACTTATTCCGATTGCTGAGTATGTTAAAAGTATGCCGGAAGAGCAAAAGTTCATTTATTATGCAAGTGGTGAAAATATTTCACTACTTGATAAACTTCCACAAGCAGAGCAAGTTCGTGAAAAAGGCTTCGATATCCTCTACTTGACTGAAGAGGTTGACGAGTTCGTAGTTCGTATGCTCGGAAAGTTTGAGGAAAAGGATTTCCGCTCTGTTGTAGACGGTGATTTGGAGCTTGACTCTGATGAGGACAAGAAAGAAATTGAACAACAAGAAAGCGATAACAAAGATGTTCTAGACTTTGCACGTGACTCATTAGATGGAAAAGTCGCCGCTGTCCGCCTTTCAACAAAACTCAAAAGCCACCCTGTCGCACTAGCCGCACAAGGTGAAATCAGCCTCGAGATGGAAAGATACTTCAAGTCAATGCAAGGACAACAAGGTGGCGAAATGTTCGGCGAAATGCGTGCAGAACGTGTGCTTGAACTCAACGTGAACCATCCGTCATTTACTGCATTAAAAAATGCATTTGAAAGCGACAAAGACAAAGCCGCAAAATATGCTGAAGTCCTATACGGACAAGCATTGTTGACTGCAGGAGTTCCGCTGGAAGACCCCGCAGAGTTCTCCGAGCTCGTCAGCGACTTGCTGTTTGGGTAACTAATGGCGTTCTTGAATTTGTGCGTGTATTACCGCCAGCGATTTCTACGTTCAAGTGCGCATCCATGCGCCCAATGAACGCGCTCCGCCATCCTTGGCTACGCTGACGAAATGCGCTGTCGGCAACACACACTCAAATCCCTTTCCTGTGCTGTACTATAAAACACAAAACACCGTCTCAGCTTGCCGATTCTTGGCTCGCCCTGACGGTGTTTGTTTATTCCACTATAGGCTACTTAGTACGCTAGTCCCCATACTACCATTGTATCAGACGGGGTTTCGCAGATTGGACAGAACTCTCCAACGCGATTTTGCTCAAACGGAATACATCTGGAGGTCACTCCGACCTCTTCTCTCATTTTTAGCTCACACTCTTGACTTCCACACCACATGGTGTTTACAAAGCCACCATGCTCATTAAATATTGCTTTCATCTCATCAAGGGTTGCAGCATTGCGTGTGTTGTCTGTGAGATTTGCTTTTGCTCTGTCAAACAAGCTTTTTTGTATATCTACGAGCAGATCGTCTACGAATGTTTCAAGATTATCTAGTGAGACAAATGCTTTCTCTCTGTTATCACGTCGCACTGCTACGCATTGGTTATTTTCGATATCTTTTGGCCCAATTTCGATTCGTAGCGGAACGCCTTTCATTTCATGTTCAGCAAACTTCCAGCCCGGTGCACGATCTGACGCATCAACTTTAACTCGCACTCCTGTAGCCTTGAGTCTTTGTGCAAGCTCATCTGCTTTTTCAATCACGCCCGGCTTATGTGACGCGATAGGTATTACAACTACCTGAACAGGAGCAATACGTGGAGGCAGATTCAATCCGTTGTTATCACCATGAGTCATTATGATTCCACCGATTATGCGCGTAGACAGACCCCATGATGTCTGGTGTGGGTATTGAAGATTGTTTTCCTTATCTGAATACTGAATCTCAAAGGCTCTTGAGAAACCATCGCCAAAGTAATGCGATGTTCCACTCTGAAGTGCCTTCTTATCATGCATCATGCACTCGATCGTGTATGTCGCTTCCGCTCCGGCAAACTTTTCCTTATCTGTTTTCTTTCCTTTGACAACAGGCATGGCGAGATACTCTTCGCATAATTTCGCATACACATCCAACATATTATGTGTTTCAATTACAGCTTCTTCCTCTGTTGCATGAAGGGTGTGACCTTCTTGCCAAAGAAACTCTCTTCCACGCAAGAATGGACGCGTTGATTTCTCCCAACGTAAAACACTACACCACTGATTATATAGTAACGGCAAGTCACGCCATGAGTTGACAACATTTTTCCAATGTTCACAAAACAGCACTTCAGAAGTCGGACGAATACATAGTCTTTCAGCCAGTTCTTCAGAGCCACCATGAGTTACCCACGCAACTTCGGGTGCGAAACCTTCGACATGATCTTTTTCTTTTTGAAGCAAACTCTCCGGAATAAGTAGAGGCATTGATACATTCTCGTGTCCAAGCTCTTTAAACATACCATCAAGCACAGACTGTATGTTTTCCCATAATGCATACGCATACGGTCGCATTATAAAGAAGCCCTTAACTCCCGAATAATCTATGAGACCCGCCTTGGTAACAATATCCGTAAACCATTGTCCAAAGTCAACGTCCATATCAGTTATTTGCTCTACCTTTTTTTCCTTAGCCATTGCTGAAATCTCCTCTTTGTTTTAAATTTATCACCTTATTATTATATTGCTTTGCTCTAATATGCACTTGCTCGGTCATGTACGTGCAAGCACGCACGCGACTCTCGCTTCGTTTTATTATATCGCACATGTCAAGGGACACTCCGCGGCAAATCATTTTGACTTTTATTAAGTAAACTGATATCATTTGGCATATGAGTATACCTATGAACTTATTTAATCCGAATACAGAAACCATCGCTACCATGATCTTACCATTTATGGTCGTGATACTGGTCATCTCATTTTATGTATATTATAATAAAGTCGTGCGACCTAGACGCTGCACAACTCAATGGATCGAAGATGACTCGGAAAAAAGCACACTAACTTTTCTAACACAACGCTTTCCAATGGAGTTAAAAGACATCCTCCCCCTAACGCTGATAACGTTGATCTTCTTGTTGCTTGCACTTATCAACCTCGGCTATACAAACCATGTCGATGTTATGGCAGAGATAAATGAGCCCGCCGCCGTTCGCTCGCATATGGATAATTTGTATTTTGACGAAGTATTCTTCGTCAGAACTGCGGTAGAGCATATACAAAACCTGAACCCATTCGAAAGCACACATCCACCATTAGGCAAGCTGATAATCAGTGCATCGATTCTTATATTTGGCGAATCGCCGTTCGGTTGGCGCTTACTCGGTGCAGTTTTTGGCGTGCTAATGCTTGCCGTAATGTATGTGTTTTTGAAGAATATGTTCGGCAAAACAATCGTTGCCACCTGCGGCACACTGCTGTTAGGCTTTGACTTTATGCGTTTCGTTCAGTCTCGATTGGGCACTGTTGACACATTCGCCGTTTTCTTTATTCTACTATCATTTTACTTTATGTATCGGTATATAACCACCGACCGAGATGCAAGCTTTCGAGAAAGCCTCTTGCCTCTGGCACTATCCGGAATTTCATTTGGTCTTAGTGCTGCAGTCAAATGGATAGGCTTCTATGCAGGTGCCGGATTACTAATAATTTATGTCATCCGCCTCTGGCAACTTGGCCAACATTACAGGTCCAAAAACAAAGAAGGTTTTGGCAAACATTTGACGGAAACACTTCTTTTTTCCACATTGTTTTTTGTTATCATTCCGGCAATTGTTTATTATCTTACCTTTATTCCGTATGGAACTGCCAGAGGCATGAGCATATCAGGCGGTATGCTCTGGAGTCCCGAATTTTTCAATTTAGTTTGGAATAATCAAGTTCATATGTTCATGTATCACAGTTACTATGTGATTGGAGCAGTGCATCCATTCTCATCAGTATGGTGGCAGTGGCTTCTTAACATAAGACCGATTCTATATGTTCGCGGCACCTCACCCGACGGCTTATATGCCATATTTGGAGCGTTCGGCAATCCCGTCGTATGGTGGGGCGGTCTACTTGCTATAGTTGCCATGGGTATTCGAGTATTCACACACCGTGACAGCAAGTCCTTGTTCATCATCATAGGCTACTTTGTGCAACTATTGCCGTGGGTGTTAGTCACACGCATTTTGTTTATATATCACTATTTCCCGAGTTCACTGTTTATTGTTATCGCACTTGCCCATATGTTCAACACAATAGTAGAGCGCCGAAAAAGTTCCGGCCCATTGGTCGTTATTGCTTTCACAACAACGGCCGGTGCCGTGTTCGCATTATTCTATCCTATGCTTTCAGGTATTTATATGCCGGCCTGGTACTTTAGCAACTTCATTAGATGGTTCACCACTTGGCCGTTCTAGTTTTTTAAAAGAGATACGAAGAAACAAAGACATCAGAAAGGAATGAGAACTCTATGCCTCGTCGTCGCTACGTACCGAATACATATAACAATCGTCGTCTACTGCGGATAATAATTAATACAATTATAACTATTATTGTATCTATAATTGTTTTGTTTTTGGCTCTGTTCTTTATTTTTAGTAATTATTGGGAAGACGGGGAGCTTAATATGCCATTGTTTGACGAAGATGAGGTTACATCAACACCTATAGTATTACACTTGACATCGCTCTGATGAGCACTAAGATTCTTTCTGTCACAAACCAACCCAAAAGCATAAATTGTTCTCGCACCGAGTGCGACATTTATAAAAAGCTCTTGAAATCTATGAGATTCTCGTTTCTGCCCTCTGCCCTGAAGTCTCTTCCGTAAAGAATTGACGCCCATTTTATCATCGTGTCCATGATTTCAGTTTTAACTCCCGCAGCTCTCCCCGCCGAACTCACAGGAACACATCCGGTTGGTATGTCTTCGAAGATATATCTTGTGAACATATCAGTGGGCATTAGTACGGTTTTGTACGCCTTTGTATTTTGTATCTGCTCATATAAAGAGAAGCCACGCGAGCCATAACAATCAGCCAACCATTGTCTCGCTGACGGCACTGCAACACCATATGCGTTGGCAACCGCTACACGCTCTAGGTCCAGCCTTTCCAGCAATTCTGCTACAAGAGGCGAGATACATTGCATATAATATTTATATTCTTCTTTTGCTTCTACGCGCGTCAGGTTCATTAGTATTGGTAGCGGGTGAAAAATCATGCCTATATTTGAGAATCCTGTATACAGTACAGACTCTGCAAGACTGTACATTTTGAACACTTCATGTGTTATCGCAAGCAACTCATCTGCATATGATTGGTCGTGCGCTGCAAGGCGGACAACATCTTTTATTTTGTATATTATTGGCTTGCGGAGCTCAATACAGCGACAAGTGAATGTGAATGTGTCAGTCTCGCCAAGCAGAACATTTGCTCTGCATCCACATTCGGATAGAACTTGAGAGAACGCCATTGTGCCAAATGTTCTTCCGGGATTCAGCACCATAGCTTGCCCATCTGTCAAATGAGGTGCCATAGCTCTTGCAACAATGGGATGATACTGTGCAGGTGTTGTGACCATGATGAGAAACGCATCTTTCACTACCTTGCCCATGTCCGCGCTGATAAGATCAATATCTACCTCAGCTTCAACAACTCCACTTAAAGAGAAGATATTATCAGGAAACATATCCACACGCTCAGCTTCTCTGGCATACAGTGCGACATTGAATCCTAAATATTTGAAATAGGCGGCCATTGATTGTCCGCCGTTTCCTGAACTGATTACTGCAATTTTCTTAGAAGCATTTGATTTCATAGTTAAGTTCACTCCAATCTTGCTTTTTCGTGTCATTCTGCGCGAAGTCGCAGAATCTAGGAAACTTGTACTTATTGGATTCTGCAACTTCGTGCAGAATGACGTTAGTTTTTCATGAACACACTTTGACATTACCCTGAAAACATTGCGACTTGTTTCAATATGAATTAGGGTGTCTCATACTACACTAACACACTTGCTTTGTCAATTAAACAGGGTTTGCAATGTTCTACTTTGACGCATCATGCGAGTAATGCACGCGGCTTTGTCGCAAATACACATAAAATGCTTGTGGTGACATTGTTGCTATGTTAATATGTTTTCACACTGGAGTTGGCTATTATTTCACTTCTGATAATATGATTTGCTCCGAGCATAATCTTACCTTTGTAAATGGAGGCATCAATAATGATTACACTTAAGAAAAAAGCTATTTTCGTGTTCAGTGCGATTTTGTTTGCATACGCGTTATATGAAGTTACATTAACTATTTATTTTACTTTTGCAAACCAAGATGTTTTTGTTGCTACCATCTGGAATTTTGGGCTGATTGTATTTTTTATTATTATAGAGAAAATCGAGTATTTCTTCTATCACAAATATAAACGTAACCATGAAGGCAAAGATGTAAGACTTATCGATCGCATTTTTCTTGGAATCTGGGGCGGTGCTTCTTTCAAGTCCGCAATGTATCTTTTCTATATTGTCGTCATCATATACTCTGCGCTGCTGGCGGCAAATCCCGAGATGAGCATACGTCTGTTCCCCGAAGGTTACTTGCCTACAGTCAGATATGGCATACTTTTCTTGGTCGCTTTAGATAAGTTCACAGAGCAACTGTTCAAAGATATTAAGATGCAGGGTAAATAGCTGTCGATAGTGACTATTAGGCACAATTAGGCAAAAACGCTTGTAATGATATTACTACTATGTTAGAATATTCTTCGCATCGGGGTGTGGCGCAGTTGGTAGCGTGCTTGACTGGGGGTCAAGAGGTCGCAAGTTCAAGTCTTGTCACTCCGACCACGAATCCGCTTAGAGCTGTAAGGCTTTGAGCGGGTTTTGTCATGTTTGCGAATTTCCGCCAATTTGTCGTTTTGTACCTCGAAATACCGTCTTTTACCCCTATATATTGGTTCATAAGCAGAAATAAGCAGACGAACTTTTGAAATATCCAAATTGTTATGTCAACCATTATGCTATCTCCTGCTGTTCAAAATGTTGAATCGCTTTTTTGCTCTCCGATGTCATACCAACATGAATTTCACCTACAACCTTTGCAGCACCGTCAAGCACTTCCGGCAATACGTGGCTATAAACACCAAGGGTTGTTTGAATGTCACTATGACCCAGAAGTTTCTGCACAACCTTTGGATTTACACCTTTCTCTAACAGCATTGTTGCAAACGTGTGTCTGTAGCTGTGCAGATTGTAGCTTTCCAAGTTCATTTTAGCCATGAATCGACGGTATGTACTTCTAAAGCCGTTATAGGTACGCATTTCTCCCATCTCATTTGGAAACACAACGCTCTTTGCAGATAGTACATCATGCTTAACAGATTTTTTCACATGACTCGGCAACACCTTACGCCATTCACTCAAAACTTCCATGACAACAGCAGACACTTTCATTTTTCGCATACTACAAATGGTCTTTGTATCACCTACGACTGTCTTTCTACCTTTGAGCTTGCCCTCATCGTCATATTCGCAAGTTAATGAGATTGCTCGGTCAATGGTTATGGTACTGCTTTGAAAATCAACTTGTCCCCAGGTGAGAGCTAACCACTCCCCAATTCTCATTCCGGTGAACATAAGAACTGTAATCGCAGTTTTCATGCGTATATCGCTTTCTACTGCATTTAGGATTTCAGTTCGAACATTGACGGGAATAACCTTGTTTATATCTTTTTCCTCAGACAATATTCTCGACTGCTTTGGCAGCTTTGTGCCGGACACCGGATTTATTGTCGCTTGCTTCATTTCAATAGCATGATTGTATGCTTGATTTAATGTGTCACGCATTGCCTTTATCGTTCTTACATCAAGACCCGCTCTTTTGTGCATAGAGTTAATATGCGCTTGAATGACATGCGGTGTTAGCTCTTTTGCAACTATAGAGCCTAACGGTTGGATGATATGCGTTTCAGCAATATTCCTATACCACTCAAACGTCACATCAGATACAGTCGGTCTCTTAAATGCCCAAAGAAATGTTGTCATTAAATCCTCAACAGTAGAATTGTTTTCTGCGACCGGTACGACCAATTCGCCCTCAAACGCTTGACTTGCAGCAGCCGTGACCATTCGGGCTACTTCCTCACGAGTAGTTCCATGAAATGACTTGCGAACTTGCTTACCTTGCGAATTATATCCCAAGGTTACCAGTCCATACCATTTCCCATTCTTTTGATAAATACTTCCCTCACCTTTTCCCCGGCGAGTTTGCTTCTTATTACGTGGCATAATAATTTCTCCTTTCAAGCCACGCACATCGTTATTGATATGGTAATTCCACTCATGCGGAGTGTTTTCATTATACGGCGCAAGCATAGCTTATTTCAAGTGTGCAGATGTGACAAATATTATGCCGCAGTAACGTAGTCGATTACTGCAGATTTAGGAATGCGTATTTGACGAGTCCTATTTTTATGCTCGGGACTATTCCCGCTCGTACCAGTTCATAGGCGGCGTTACGCCCTATTCGTAGCATCTCAGCAAGCTCTACCACAGTAACCATGTCATTATAACTCTCGAACATATTTGTACTTCTTTTGCGTTGTGCTAATTGTGTCATCATGAATCACCTCCAAGCATATTTGTTTAGTTTGGAGCGCTAGTATACTAAACAATTATGCGTTTGTCAATAGTTTTCTAAATAAATTTGTTTAGTCTTTTGTTGACATCGGCTAAGCTTATATGTTATGGTAGTTGGGTAGTACGATATTACCACGAAAACGCAAATAGATGGAGGATGATTCAATGGCAATAGGCGAAAGAATAAGATTTTTCCGGATGCTCCGGGGTATGACACAAAAAGGATTGGGTGTGCTTATAGGCTTTTCTGAACAAACCGCTGATGTCCGCGTAGCACAATACGAATCCGGCACACGAACACCAAAAGAAAAGTACGTTGACAATCTTGCCGGCGCACTCGAAGTAAGCCCACTAGCACTCAACGTACCCGATATTGATAGTTATAACGGATTGATACACACACTCTTCGCGTGTGAGGATATATATGGTCTGAAAGCCGATAGCGTCGATGGCGTGCTGTGTTTGACCTTGGATAAGTATAATTCAAATTATGCATCAATGTTTGAAATGATACACAACTGGCAACAGAAAGCTGAAATGTTTGCTAATGGTGAGATTACTAAAGAAGAATATGACGCTTGGCGATATAGCTATCCTAGGGGTGAGGGTAAGCGGTTTACGACCAGACGCGATTAATTGAATGGGCATTATCAGTCTAAATTTTATCTTGTATTGTTCAATATTACGCTGTACAATTGTTCTGTTGATATTACCGAGTAAAATGGTAAATAAAACCCTATCGAGGATATGATAATGTCTTATGACTTTAAATCACATAGTTCAATATATCCCATGCCCAAATCTAGGTCGACAGAGTATACAACACTCGAACCTATACTTACACAAGCATTTATCTCTCAACCAATATTGGGTGACATCAATTTAGATCAATGCAGTAAAGACCTTTTGTATTCTATAGCAAACGAAGCCATTTCAAATGCGCGTACCATAAACAGTGATGGGTTGAGTGATTTTCATTCAGATATTGTTGTTTTTGCGACAGTTTTGTTGTTACGTAACTGGAACGATAATGAAAAAAATGAAAATGGCAATAGTATAAATTTTTGGGAATTTATTTTTAATCAATATGCTTTGCCGTTTGATGACGTAAATTTGGCGAATAGTACGGAGTACAAGATTTTCAGAAATTCGATCGAAAAAAGCCTCACACGTCACAAAAAGTTTATGGCAACACATGGGCATAGATTTTATACAACTATGCTTACCCACGCACTTGCTCCGAAATCAAAATTTTACGATTTATTTGAACAAATATTCGCATTTTACGCAAAAACATTGCGTTATCACTACATAAAAAACGATCCAGCATTTCACTCTTTTGTCCGTGTTATGAGGGCGCGATTTGAGCGTGGGAGCACCCGCTCCGATGATGACATATATATAAAAAGCGTTCAGTCATCATCGGCAATTAAAGCGCTATTTCAGTACTGTCCGGAATATATATGCGAACTTATCGAGCATATTGTCTATAACATTGACACAATAATTACCAACGGGCATATTCGCGTTAATACATATCTTGATGAGTTGCTGTCAAAATGGTATCATTCAAGAAACAGAGATGTACGAACAAACGATAAAAAGGAGCGCACAAAGGAATCAAAAGAAAGAGTCGTTACAGAGTTTTCAAATATTCGTCCCATATATCGGCTAGAAAATGGTCGTGTGTTATTGTTTATTCCGTCTATTCGTTTTGGTGAAGATGACGGCGCAGAGCCCTGGATAAAAATATATCAATCCAAAAACAATGAATCTCTCTATTCAGCAAGGATGGACTGCTATGGAAGTCACATTTGTAGAACAAGCAACAAGCTTGAAATTCCAATCGAATCATTACTTACTGCTAACTCTGAACGATTTGAGTTGCGAGTCATTATTTCGTATGGTTCAAAAGACATTTATGATTCAAGCACTAAGCTTTATCGCGATGCAATAGCCTTCGATTATAACGGTGGAGAAATTTCTAAACGACCGAATGATGTGTATGTTAACCTCTTTGTTCCTGAATGCGCAACAGTGACTGGAAAAGATACTACTCCCGACTTTTCCATTACTCGCAGTAGCAATGGCTTGCTATATAGGATTTTAATTGATGACAACACACACGTTGTCGTAAATGGTGTGAGTTTGTTTCCCGTTGTAAAGATTGTAAGTGGACTAACCATTAATAAATCTGTTGCACCATTAGATTTTTGCAAATATAAAATAGAGCATTATGACTGCGATATTTATACCAAATGTCCTACACTTGCATTTTCTTCGACTGAACCTCTTTTTTTTAAGATGTTTCGTTTAGAGGTCGATGGCAAATCATATTCGCTCGAGCAATGTTTTGACGATGTTCAAAATCAATACTGCATCACATTGCCGGGGAGCGCAGGGGTGCATCATTTTCAAATAGTTGATAATACAAAACAATCTCTCGTTTACACATTATCTTATGTTGTAATTGAAGATATTACCATCCGTTTTCGAGGCTTTTACTATTTTGAGGATTGGGAGCAAAACGGAACAGTTGAAATTACGACATCTGAGGAAACCAAGCAATCTCTATATAGTTTATTGCCAGAAGAAGAATTAATGATTGTTCCGCATGAACGCGGCGAATTTCTTATTGATATTCCTCGACTAAATTGTCGAATTGATGAGAGCGAGATATTTACAGATTCGGAACTGGTCATTTGGCACGAAGACATCTCAATGTCATCATTGCTAGAAGTCTGTGTGCCGAGAGGATATTCCGGCAATGTATTTGTTGGCAGCACACCATTTGATTCGGATAAGATTGAAATAGGTAACGTAATTAAGGCAAAACAAAACCAAGATATAGAAGCTGTCGGCATTATTCTTCGCAAACCAGACGAACCACCAGTTGAAATTAAATTGCTTGATATTGCGTTCAAACCATTTTTCAAATCAATTCCCATTGTCGAAGAATCTGATGCTCTTCTTTGGTATGCCGGTGATAACTTTATTGGAAGCGACAGATCAGAGTTTAAGCTCAGTATAATGCAGCAAGATATTGAAGTTGGGTTGTATACGTTGAACAGCACTGATAATGAGGCTGTGCTTGACAAGCACTTTTCAAATGGCAGTTATTCTTTTGTCGTATATATGAAAAAACCTGGGTTCTTTAACAGTATGTTCGAAGAACTTCATAGCGGTACATTTGTAGTAGGCGATCCAGCTCAATATCGTTTTGCAAACAACGCTATTATCGTAACGGAAGCTATCACAGAAAGTTACAAACACCCTCTCAACTACGCTTCAGGGATTATTGTAAACCTCAAATATAAAGGAAAGCACTTCTTGAATGGAGAGGTGCAGCCATATCCACTTTATGAAGGACAGCTAATGTTTAAACATAAAGATACAGGAAAATTACATCCATATGCT
>Ga0123355_10001770_pt1 | contig 30229 bp, 22 predicted proteins | sample TergutEmb28metaG_3_FD_89872 | JGI IMG/M metagenome (GOLD analysis project Ga0123355, IMG submission 89872) | Embiratermes neotenicus P1 segment gut microbial communities from Petit-Saut dam, French Guiana - Emb289 P1 | ecosystem: Host-associated > Arthropoda: Insects > Digestive system > Gut ... | reverse complement strand
GGCTGTCTCATTAAGCATTTTTATGAATAATTATGCACTTGCCTCGTCGTTGCGAGGAGCGAAGCGACGAAGCAATCCAGCAAATCAAACCTTCTGGATTGCTTCGCTTTGCTCGCAATGACATGCTTTGTATAGATATTCATGGTTTTTGCTTAACAAGACACCCCCCCTTTTTGTGTCCATATCCTTGCTTATAAAAACAACCCCTTTGCTTTGGATAACAAGTTTCCATTCAGGGCTCCATTCTTCGCATCTTTATCCCAATTCGGATTATCCTCGTGTTCGGTAAATGCTACAATGAGTGAAAATAATTCTGATGCTACATCGTCAATACTTTGTTCAAGTTTTTCCGTTTCCATTCGGGCGTGACCATGCTTTTCAATATATAGCCGATTATATTCATCAATAAATGCAGTCTTTGCTTCACTTGACATAGACCCGCATACATTGCGAAAATCTGAAAAGCGATACCCTTTTCCCAACAGGTTATAATCAAACATCTTAGCCGCGCTTTTATCCTTGCGGACGATAAAATTTGTCCAATAAAAATCGTTGTATGTCAGTGTAAACGAGGGTTTGTAAATTAACTCGTGCAGCATGTCATAGTGGGCTAATATAAACTCAAAAACCTCTTTTCCTTCAGGGAATTTTTGAATGAGCATCATGAGATTTCCTACTGTGATGCTGTCGTATTCAAAGTACAAGGTATCAAGCTCCGAAACAGCGGTGCCATTTTCGTGGAACGCAAAATACCAATGTGCAAGGCTTCTTGCTACATCAACATCATTTAAATCCTCGGCTATACCAAGCCGCCAATCCTCCGAAATTGATATATCATCCATGATAAATGATGCTTTCCCAAGGGCATAGGTTTTGATAGTTGGGATATCATGTTGCGCCAATATTCGGTAGTTCAATATCTCCCGCCTATCCCCCTCTTCCTCTAAATACTTCGCAACCGCAGGAATGCCGTCATAAAGGCATTTATAGACATAGACACCGCTTTTAGCGCGGATAAGCCGAAGTTGCTGTATCGATTTTGGAGAAATATCCTGCAAATCCTCCTTGATAAGCTTCGTGATATTGGGGTATGGATTACATGAATTTAGCTGTTTGACCACATAGTAACCGTCAACAACCTCCTTGCACCATTCAATCCATATCTTTGCAGGACATAGTCCATATCCCAGATTACGCCACATCGGTATCGCTTTCACCTTGTCTTGGCTACTCCATCCCCGAATTTGAAGTAAGCCAGCTTGCTTCGCCCACTCTTCTGTGCGTGCAACAAGCGCGGTAGCTATACCCATTCGTTGATAATCCTCGTCTACATCTATTATGTCGATGTAGGCATCTCTTTCCTCGCCGATAGGGGCATCAAGGTTACGTGTGTAGGTTGAGATAAAACCTACAGGAATATTATTGCATAATGCGGCAAGTGAGTAGCTGTCCTTTTCGGTATGGATATGATTTTTCACTATTTTGCCATATTTGTTGGCAATCTTTTTGAGAATACCATTGTCGATTTCCTGGTAAGTTATTTGCATAAGTCCTCCTGCAAGCATGAAAATTTTCAGATACAAGATATTTCCTATTGTACCCTCGCATAAACTATATGACTACCTTTACACAGGGGCAAATCATGAAACGCAGAACCTGGATTTGGCGACTACGCAGATGGAAAGCCCGTCGCAGTCATACTAAACCTTCCCGCCGCCGTGGTTCCTCGTCTAAGGGAGAACCAATGTGGCGGATTCCTCGTCGATACATAGCCCTAGCAATGATTGTGGCAGTCATTGCCACGTTTATTTACAGTTATTACCGCTTCGATAGACGCATCCTACCTTTTGTGCTTGAGGCTGCTGAGTTGCACCTCCAAACAGAAATTAACCATGTTATCAATGATATCATCAATGAAATCATTGCCGAGCGCAATCTCACAGCGACTGACTTTGTTTTGCAGCATAGCTTAGGGGATTCCGGACCGGTGCTGTCTGTTAACACTGTTCTTGTTAATGAAATATGCAACATCGCAGCTATGCGTATCTCTTACCGGCTCAATACCTTAGAGCCAGAGACTGTAGCTGTGCCCATGGGCATGGCTTTTGGGTTGGACACCCTTTCCCAGGTAGGGCCGCGCTTCACCTTTCAAATGGCTCCTATTGGCAACGCGGTGGTGGATTTTGATTCGAGTTTCACGGCTGTAGGTATTAATCAGATACATTTTTCTGTATGGTTAACCGTTGAGTCTGAGGTAAGAGTAATCAACCCAGTGCAGTCTCTCGAGGTATTCGACACCCGACATATTGCCCTTGTGGACACGATTATAAGCGGAGTTGTACCGGATACATATCTTCATATGGATAATCCACTTCCAAATTTTGATTGATATATGGGAAAATAGCGCGTATACTAGGGATAGTGTAAAGGAATGCGTGGGGACAGCGTAGCCGTCCACACTCGATTCAAATTAATTCGCAATAAAACGAGGGGCCAAATTTTAATGATCGGCGACATAATTCTGACTATAATTTTTCTTTTTATCCTATTGATGATGGGTACATTTTTTAGTGCCTCGGAAATGGCATTCTCCGCCCTCAATCGGGCGCGTCTTAAAAGTATGCTTGAAAATGGTAACAAAAAAGCCGCAAGAGCTCTTAAACTATCAGACCGTTTCGATGAACTGCTGTCCACTTTGCTAATTTGCAATAACCTGGTAGCTATAACAACAGCTACAGTAGCAGCTGTTTTATTTGTGCGTCTGATTCCCGAGTACGGTGCCCTTATTTCTACAGTTGTAGTTTCAATTATAGTAATTGTCTTTACAGATATCTTCCCAAAAACCATAGCAAAAGAAGCACCAGAAAGCACTGCCATTTTTTGTGCGCCTGTCGCGCTGTTTTTTATGACTATTTTAAAGCCTGTAAATATCATATTATCGAAATGGAAGGGTGGTCTTAGCAGTGTTTTCACCAAATCAAAAGAAGATGAAGACGCAGAGCGTGGGTTCCAAGGCCAGGCCCTACTTTATATGGTAGAAGAAGCCGAGCAGGAAGGGGCAATAAGCGAAGAGGATTCCCTACTTATAAGCAATGCAATCGAGTTTAATGACCTTAAAGCTGAGGACATCCTGACCCCTAGAGTAAATATTATCGGTATATCCAAAGACAGCAGCATAGATTCCACTGCAGAAAAGTTTATGGAAAGTGGATATTCCCGGCTACCGGTATATGACGAATCCCTAGATAATATCACCGGCGTAGTGCATATAAGGGATTTTATCAAGTGCGTCGGCCACAACCACCAAAGCTTGGTCAGCATTGTAACTCCAGCGGTATACACCGTGACCTCCGCCAAAGTCACCGAGCTCTTTAAAATGCTGCAAAAGAAAAAAAGTCACATGGCCATCGTCACCGACGAATACGGCGGCACAGAGGGCCTTGTGACTATGGAAGATATTTTAGAGCAATTGGTAGGAGATATTTGGGATGAAAACGACGAAGTAATCGAAGAGTTCACCCCTACGGGAGAGCATGATTACAGTTACAAGGTGCTTTGTACAACGGATATTGATAAGATGTTTGAATTTTTTGATATGGACGAAAAATCAGAGGTATCCACGGTAAGCGGCTGGATAATGGACCAACTGGGCCGCACACCAGAAGAAGGGGATACCTTTACTTATGATAAGTTGACCGTTAAGGTAACCAAGGCCGATGGGCGTATTGCCGAGGAGTGCATTATTACTGTTTCGCCGGATGGCGGGGAAGAGATAGAGTAAACTCAGTGAGCTATCCTCCTCTGGGCCTTGCCCCATACAATGCCGCCAATACTTCATTAGCCATTACATTATATTCATAAAATTCGTCAGTGTAAGCAGAAAGAGCATTTCTCACAAAGCTTCCTACAGATGTCGGCAATTTTCTAAAACCTCTTCTTATTGCACTGCTGCTGTATTCATAATTATTTTCGGGGAAAATTTCCTCCCAATACTTTGCCAAGGCGGATACTATGTTGCGCCTTGGCATTTCTATTAGGAAACATTTGCGAAGCTTGGGTGCGAGCTCTTCCCATGGAATGGGATTTGCGCTGCATTCTTGTAGATAGGTGTATATTTGCTCCCCTGCTTGCAGGAATACCTCTGTATTATCCTGAGAATGGACAAGGGTTTTGTTATCCCCTGCATTTTCTACATATGAAAAAGCAAAGGCAATATCGGATAAATCCGGGTTATGCCCGGCTTGCACATGACCGATTGGGGGAAGATTCCCAAGTGCACGGTTTATTAATCCGATTCCTTCTCGCACCTGAGCAGTGCAGTCCGTTAACATGGCATTGCTCCGGGCTTCGATTATATTGACCCTATTGGCCCAGGAAACATAGCCCGTAAACATTTGATGGGCATAGGTATCCGCAAAGGTATGGAGCAGCATTCCTATACGCATTAGGGGGATGTTAAGGTTTTCGTATGTGGGCAGATCTGAAATCTCCCTGTGCAGGAATCTATCCATTAGGGAGTTGTCACCATGTACCAGGGGTACCACCCTGTGTTCAGGTATGCCGGCATAGTTTTCATCAAAGGGTGTAAAATGAAATGGGGATAAAATCAACCGCTGATCCCGCCCCAGCAGCAGTCCCGCATATTCGAAGGGGTTGGTAAAGCCTGTAGCAACAGGCCGAAAGTTATCCATACCGGAGCGTACATATAAATCCAAGGTATCTGATATCCTGATATGTTCCGGAATATTGGTACAGGTCATGAATGCAGGGGGATTATAATCGTCCACAAATTGTGAATACTGAGCAATCTGCTGAGCCTCGGGCTCATCGAAGCCTGCGGCACGGGCCAGAGTTTTTACAGTAAAATAATGGAAATTAATATTCATGGGCACCCCCAAGAAGGTTTCTTACAGTAAGCTATTCATATGGGATGCTTAAGGTTACAGACCTTTTATTGTTGACAAGGAGGATATCTTCATTTATAATAATATATATCACATGATATTAAATATCATCAAGGAGGAATAACAATGAAAAAATTCATCTGCACCGTCTGTGGTTATGTTCATGAAGGGGAAGCTCCTCCAGAAAGCTGTCCTTTGTGTAGTGCCCCGGCATCTAAGTTCGATGAGCAATCCGGTACCGGTCTTGTATTTGCAGACGAGCATCGGATTGGCGTTGCAAAGGATGTAGACCCTGAGATAGTTGAAGGCCTTAGGCAAAACTTTATCGGGGAATGTACCGAGGTAGGTATGTATCTTGCAATGAGCCGCCAGGCGGACAGGGAAGGCTATCCGGAAGTGGCAGAAGCCTACAAAAGAATCGCATGGGAAGAAGCGGAACATGCCGCTAAATTTGCAGAATTACTTGGGGAAGTCGTAGATGTATCTACCAAAAAGAATCTGGAGATGCGAGTACTGGCAGAGCATGGCGCGACTCAAGGGAAAAAAGATATTGCCGTCAAAGCAAAGCAACTAGGGCTTGACGCAGTACATGATACGGTACATGAAATGTGCAAAGATGAAGCACGCCATGGTATGGCGTTTCAGGGCCTACTGAATAGGTATTTCTAAGGATTATATTTGTCATGAAAAAGGATGTTTGTGCATTGGGTCTAATATAGATGCGCGACACCCCTAGAAGTAAAGATAATGTTGTAAAAAGTCTGCGACCAGGTTTATCAAACCAGGCGCAGACTTTTCTTTTTATATTAACCCCGTGTGCATCTATGGGCAAACTAAACGATTAATAAGACATCCCGTAACAATTGTTTCAAATCATTCCCTTATTATAGCAATCCATAATTCTGGCTGGTAAGTCGGTACATCTATTGTTGTGTCCATCGGAAATACCTGTGCTGTAATGAGCTTATCTTGTTTATATCCGCTTGTTGGAAGCCAATCACTCAATACGCGGAGATGCAATTCACCAAGTTCATCAACAAACCCGCCAGGGGCTGTTTTGAATGCTGCCCAAGTTTTAACAGGAATCCGAATAACATCAATGCCCTCTATGTCTATTTCACATCCATCAGATTCCGCGCCGATAACAAGGTCGAATGTGCCGTCATCGTTCATCATATATACCCCCATCTGCTCCACAGGGGGACGATACAAGCAGAGGTCATCACGGATTATTTCGTTGGGAGTTTTCCCATGCTGGGGCATTTTTTCGTCAAGAAACTCATCCCACACTTTGCCATATTCATCTGGGGTTATGTTGTTACGGCGTATTCCTACAAGCACCAATTCTCTTTCCTCGATACGATAATTCATTTCAACATCTCCTCTAATTGAAATATGAAAGGATAGGCGTGGATGGGACTTTAGGATAACACCTCGCGTGCGCGCTTCGCTGGGTGTAAGACCGTGCATTTCGATGAAAGCCCTTCTAAACGAGTTTGGCGAGTCATATCCATATCTCAGTGCTACGTTTATGACCTTGTCCTTTCCTGATAGCAAATCATATGCCGCTTGGGTAAGCCTCCTGCGTCGGATGTATTCCGATAGGGGTATGCTCACGACATAAGTAAAAATCCTGCCAAATTGATGTAACGGGCAACAAGAGATTTGTGCAATCCTGAGGTTGGATATTTCACCATCCAAGTTGTTTTCGATGTAGTCGATAACCTTGTTCATACGGTCAAGAAAGTCCATTCCATAACCTCCTTTCTATTGGCATTATAGAGAAAGCTTTATTTATTATCGACACATTTATTGTGCAAATTAGTGTGATGTATTAGACAGTTTTTTACACCCATTATTTATGGTATGATGTTATGTGCAAATATTTTTATGAGTAGGCATGCAACATTTATTTGATGGGAGATAGATATGGATATCCATCTCAAAGAAAATAAAAGAACAAGGAATCCAATACAGTACTGGAAAATTATAGTGGAGGTCTTGGGAAGTATCACTGGTATGTTTTTATTGATAGATATTTCTTCCGGCATTATCGGAGGGTTGGGTATCATAACTTTTTTCAGCTTGCTTTTAATCCCTACAGTATTTGCATTTCCGATAATTATCAAGACATCCAAGTTGCTTGTTATACCATCCGTGATTATTCCTGTTGTGATTATAGTTATTGGCATTATTTTTTTCCATCCCAGCGAAATACTGTTTATCATAATACTCTTTTGTATAGTTTCTGCAATTTTGGGAGCATTTGGCATTGGAGCTGGATTTTTAATTCGTTCTTTCCATTCGAGGAAAGGAATGTTGAAAGTTTCTTTAATAACAGTTGGATGCTTTATATTGCTAACGCCTGTGGCATTTATTGTGGTTTTAGTAAGCGGAGTCTTATTGCCTAGACCGCCTATGCCTGGAATTATGTATGCTGAATTTCCATTTCGGATTGAGATTGAGCATAATGGCGAACGACTTATGTTTGAAGATACCCTTATATGTGAATTTTCGGGGTTCAGAATGACTGGTGGGATTGGTGGTAATTGGCGATGGTACAGATATTGGACATCGCGGTTTGAATCAGGGAGAGAATATCATCACACATGGCCTTCGATTACGATGCTTGAAACGGATTATGTAGTGGTAAAGTTTCACTCCGGCGAACCAGCATTTTATATGGATTTACCTTGGCAACAACTTGAGCATGGAATTCCTTGGTCACCATCAAGACCGAGTATATTTGTAGATGATTTAGCAATGAGGGAAAGAGGCGAATTTTCATTTACTTTTCATACTTTGACTTCTCAACAAGGGCTGGAACGGCTGTCAGAGCATCTTGCAGAATTTGGAATTGATGTAATCAGTATTGAACTAACACCGCCACTTGAGAATACATTTCGGTAAAATATGCAACTCTGAACAATGAGTCAGCACATATAGTCATCAGATGCATTCCTGTTTGGCGGTCATGCAAATGGTTTAACTGATAACAGTACTTAAGAATGGATTTGCTCATTCTCAAGTACTGCTACTATAAAACGATAACTCCTTTTCCAGCCATTGCATCACAAATTCATGTTCGTTATCTTCATTAACAGGCAAAATAAAATTTATAATCCAACATTTAAGATGCTCTTCACCATCCAATGTAAATGAAAGGTTTTTGCCTTCGCATTTTGGATTGCACGCATTTGGGTCAGCTTTCTTCAAGCAAGTAAACCCGTTTTTTACAGCATCACGAATGCCTTTAGGTGCATTTGCTAAAAAATCGGGTTGCTGAACAATCAAACGTGAATTTATCCTTACTGTGCTACGTTCAAATGATATATTGATTGAGCATACATTTGCCGTTGCTTTTTTTGGCTTGTAGGTAAACTGGTAGTCATTCATATTGATTTTTGCTTCACATTTGCACATATTATAAAGAAGAATGCTATGCATTTGCACAAAAAAATCTCTATAATCGTCGGGCAAAAACTTTGCAATAAGTGGTATTTCATAAATATATTTTTTGGGCAAGGATAAAGCATTGTAATCACATCTGGCAAATGTATAGATTACATCAGCCCCATGCGCATTTCTGCAAATTTTAGCTACGGCTTCCGCCAACGCTTTTAGTCCAACCAAAGCAATTGCTTTGCCGGGGTATTGGAGCTCTATTACTCCGACTTTATTAAGGTTTAAGGATTTTGCTGATAAATCGATTGAGAAAACCAGCCCGGCATCCTGTAATAAGTGCATATATTCAAGGGGTTTGCTGCAACGCATTTTTTTATACAACTCATTTAACTTACCGCCCTCAATTAGCAAACTACTGCCGCTATCTCTTGACTTACCGCATACACCCATAGCATATAACAACGACAACGATTTTCTTATATCCGCATAAACATTGGTAAGCCCTAAGCCGTTTGTTGTAGCCTCTTCTTCTGTTATCGGATTATTCATACCATGTAGTACATCATACAGTTGAACAAGCAAGGATGAAAAACCTTTCATTCCAATACGAACATCATCCTCGGTAAAACCATCAAGCAGATTGCTTGAAATGGTGTAATCATCCGGGAAATTGCATATCACATTTTTTTTCATTTGAGCTATCATTTCTTTAATGCTTATCATTTGGCCTTCTCCTTTTTGTCTTTTAATGGGATGTAATAACACATTTCCGGATTGGTATCGCCGGAATCAACGTATACTTCAATAGGGTGGCAACCTCCGGCGATGTTACCGCTATTCATTTTGAACACCTTGTGTTCAATCTTATCCGGTTTGTATAATTCGATATCGTCCATATGCTCCGGCAACCAAACGTCATTGATATATTCATTGGCGGTTTGCATACCTTCGCCGGGGCCATCTTCCCCACCCACAAGTTTCATAAAACTCTCCGAACGGAATGTGACTACGACAAAATTTTTGAAGCCAGTATCGATTACAATCATACCGTCTATACAATCGTCTAGGGAATGAACACGGCAGCCAAAAATGTAGTCTCCTCCTGCATCGTATGACAAACCCATGCCAATTTCCATATATGGTTCATACTTGTTCGTTATCCTATCCTTATAATTTGCACCATAATCTTCGATATTGGCGAAACCATCCTTGTAAGATAATCCTACGGCTTTGAACGATTCTGGATAAGAAACCTCTTCTACTTTAACCAAAATATCCTTGTATACCTTCATCTTTTGTGGCGATTCCATGTTGAAATGCCCTCCTGTAATTTGTACATGGACGGACATTTTAGGATAATCAATAAACTTCTTAAACCTGCGCGAATCAGATGGTGAAACTCCGTGAAAAGCCTTAAACGAACGGGCGAACGCTTCGGGAGACACATAACCGTATTTCAACGCCAAATCAATAATTTTTATTTCGCTGTCAATGAGTTCAATGGCTGATAACGCCATCCTCCTTCGCCGCACATACTCAGACAAAGGTATGTCTGAAATGAACAGGAACATATTTTGAAAACGAGAAAGTGAACAGCAGGCTATTTCTGCTGCTATCTTATAGTCGATTCTTTCATTTATGTTTTCGTCAATAAAATCAATTGCCGCATTCATTCTTTTAAGCCATTCCATAATATCCCTCTTAACAGCCCATTATGGACCGACTTCATCATCCAAGCATGAAAGTTTTCGAGTGGGGGTGGCTGCGCCGCCCCCATTCACTCCTTCTTTCGTATTAATAAGATTTTAGCACATTACAAAATAAAAACATTGCTTGAAAAATAATTATCTGCAAGGGTAATTTGCTCAATAATCCCGGACACTTTCCTCTGGTACGCCCATATCCACGGGGCTATAATTATATAAGCGTTGTATTGGTACGTTGAGGGTGGACATATCTCGGACAATAAACTTCCCCTTTGAAAACCTTAGAAAGGCTTGGGTGGAATAATTTCCGCTCTTATACCGTTTTAGTACTACTACATCAGGCTCACAGGGCACCAGAATCCAATGATAGTGGCTGTTACGCATAGCAACCACATATGTTTGCCCTTCGATTTCAACTACCATACTTTCTTTGCCCCCGAGCAATGTGTCTTGTATGCCAAAATAGAGATTATTTGCAAGGATTAGTACATACAAACCCAAAACAATGGCACCCAAGAAAAACATAGAATGCCCAAGAAAGCCCTCGGCAATGCGTTCTCCGCCATCAATATATATGTGTTGATATACCCCACGTACCGGCAGATATGCCATAGATGCCATTGCAGTAAAGCCGGCACTGTACATATATGCGGCATCTTTTTCCACGATATAGGTCTTTCCTTTAAACTCTTTCTTTTTTCTTGTAATATGTCTCCATGTCATGTTCGCAGTTAATGCGCAGTAAAAGGAAAGTAGTATAACCGGCAGCACAGCCCACCAGGGCCATGATGTGCCTGAGTTAAACAGTAGTAGGGGTACGAAAACACCTAGGCCTACGGCTCTGATTAGCAAAATCCAAATTGCGGCACTGTCCCCCATGGTGGCTTGAGAGACGGCTTTTATGGGAATGCCGTATTTTTTTGCCTGTGTATATCTGGCGAGATTGGACAGCAGCAGTGCCGCCGCGCCCATAAGTGTAACGGCGATTGTCATAAAGCTGGCGATATTACCTGCTCCCCCTAAGATATATTGGATTAGGTCTTGCATTGCATACCTCCATTTGGCCTATTACGGGCAATGCCTTCACCAGACGAACATGAAAAATGGAATCGCTGCTTTGCCGCTCAAAGTTGGGTTTTAGTTGGGACTGTCTCGCTAAGATGTAATGAAAAGCCCGTCACCCCGGGCTTGACCCGGGGTCCCCCCAGTCTTTCGACAATGGTTATGGGATCCCGGATTAAATCCGGGATGACAAACCGGAAGAAAAGCACCTTTGTCGCTATCATCAAAACCGGTTAAAGCCTTGCATATGCGGATTCATGTTTTAGTTGCATCGAGACAGACCGGAAGAAAAAATCCTTTGGCAAAAATGACAAAATTTAATCATAGATGCTTCTTCATCCCCAAAATCTCATCACGCAGCGTTGCTGCACGCTCAAACTGCAACTCTGACGCGGCCAGCTTCATTTCTTTTTCCAGCTTCTTGATTGCAGCGGTTAGCTCTTCTCTGCTCATAGATTCCGGGTCTTTTGCCAATGTTTTGGATTTTTCTTCTACTTCTTGGGTCAGGCGTATGCGCTCGTGGATTTTTTTCACAATTGAGCGGGGGGTGATGTTGTTTGCTTGGTTATATTCTTCCTGGATACCACGGCGGCGGTTAGTTTCGCCTATAGCATACTCCATGGATTCGGTAATGGTGTCGGCATACATTACGACTCGGCCTTCCACATGGCGGGCCGCCCGGCCTATTGTCTGCACCAAGGATGTCTTGGAGCGCAGAAACCCTTGTTTGTCCGCGTCCAAGATGGCCACAAGAGAGCACTCCGGGATATCCAGCCCTTCCCGCAGCAGATTTATCCCTACCAGCACATCGAAGACATCCATTCTTAGGTCCCGGATTATTTCCAGTCTTTCCAAGGTATCTATGTCGGAGTGTAGATAGCGGACTCGTATTCCAGCTTCTTTGAGATAAGTTGTAAGGTCCTCTGCCATGCGCTTGGTCAGGGTTGTTACTAGGACTTTGTGCTTATTTTCCGTTGTTCGATTGATTTCACCGATTAAATCATCCACTTGCCCCCTTACTGGGCGTACATATACAACAGGGTCCAGTAGGCCTGTGGGCCGGATAATCTGCTCGACCTCCAGCTCGGAGTGCTGCCGTTCATAGTCCGCCGGAGTTGCGGAAACGAATAGCATCTGGGGGATTTTGGCCTCAAACTCCTCAAACCGCAAAGGCCGGTTATCCAATGCCGAGGGCAGCCGGAATCCGTATTCCACCAAAGTTTGTTTCCTGGCTTGATCTCCCAGGTACATGCCCCGGACTTGAGGTACGGACACATGAGATTCATCCGCAATAATCAAGAAATCATCGGGGAAATAATCCAGCAATGTATGGGGTGTTGAGCCTGGGGCCCGCCCTGCAAGATGTAGCGAATAGTTCTCGATTCCGCTACAATAGCCTACTTCCTGCATCATTTCCAGGTCGTAACGGGTGCGCTGCATAAGCCGCTGGGCTTCCAGCAATCTATCCTGGGATTTAAGGTATGCAAGCTGCTCCTCTAGCTCCACCTCTATACGACGGATGGCCTCATGTAATGCCTCCCGGCCTGTTGCATAGTGGGAGGCGGGGAAAATTACAATATGGTTGCGGGTCTCCAATATCTCTCCAGTAAGGGCATGGACTGCAGAAATGCGTTCGATTTCATCTCCGAAGAACTCTACACGCAGTGCAGTGTCAGATGAGTTGGAAAGGAAAATTTCCAGCACATCTCCCCGTGCCCGGAAGGTCCCTCGGGTGAAGTTGACCTCGTTACGATTATACTGGATTTCAACCAGTCGGCGCATGATGTCGTCTCTGTCACGGGTCATTCCCACTCGTAGGGATAACATTAGGTTTTGGTATTCCTTAGGGTCCCCAAGGCCGTAGATACAGGAAACCGATGCGATGATTATCACATCTCGCCGCTCGAATAGTGCCGATGTGGCTGAATGGCGCAGCCGGTCTATTTCTTCGTTGATGGCGGAATCTTTTTCGATAAAGGAGTCCGTCGAGGGTACATAGGCCTCGGGTTGGTAATAATCATAGTAGCTTACGAAGTACTCAACGGCGTTGTGCGGGAAAAACTCCTTAAATTCGCTGTAGAGCTGGGCGGCTAGAGTCTTGTTGTGGGCCATGACCAGAGTAGGTTTTTGTAAGGCCTGGACAACATTGGCCATGGTAAAGGTTTTACCGCTACCGGTGACACCAAGCAGGGTTTGAAATTTTTTTCCTTGATGAAAGCCTTCAGACAAGGCTGAAATGGCCTCGGGTTGATCCCCTGTTGGGGCAAAATCAGATACGATTTGAAAGTTCATAGATTCTCCCGTCCTAGCACGAAGGTTCTTCGAGGGGGACGGCTACGCCGTCCCCCCCGCACTCCCTATTACGTATTATATTAGACATTTTCTGCTTCACAGTTTAGAATATAACATATCTTGGTACAAGAAACTATGACCCCACCGCCTTCGACGGCGGGGCGCAATCGTGGTTTTCGAAAGGACGGATTACATGAAAGTACATGACAAGCATTTTGTGGTAGAAAAAGCAAAAAAATACCTGACAGAAGATATCGGTCCATCCCGTTATATCGAAAACATCCCCATCGATGGCTGGCAGTATGTTGGGTGGTCTACGGAAGAAGCCCCACATAACCTGGAAAATTTCTCGGCTGTTCCTGAAACGGATTTATCCCTCATCGCTCAGGATGATGCCTGGGGCGGCTATGACCGTACCGGTTGGTTTTCCGCTACTGTTGCCATCCCGGAGGGCTTCGTAAAACCAGGTACCAAGCCGACTCTTCGCCTTCAAATGGTTAAAAATAAGGGCTGGGATATGGCTAACGTCGAATGCCTTCTATATGTAAATGGCAAAGCCACCCAGGGCTTGGATATGTGGCATTCTGCCGTTGTATTGCCGGAAAGTCTCGTATCAGAGACCCAGCTTGACCTAAAAATAAAAGCCTGGGCTGGTCTTTCCAAGGACGGCAAGCTGAGAATATTTGGGGAAACCACCCTTTCATCCCTTCACATGGCGACAGATGAGTTTTTCTATTCGGCGTCGGCTCTCGCTGAGTCTATTGAATTATTGGACGAAAACGACCTTAAGCGTATTAAGCTCAATAGGCTTCTTCAAGAGGCCTTCACAAAAATTAATTTCCAAAACCCAAAATCAGAGGACTACTACACTTCAATCGAAAACGCACTAGAGCATCTCAGCCAAGGCCTGGCCGCCCTGCGCCGGGATGAGGTTAAACCCACCGTTACCGCAGTCGGCCATTCACATATAGACATGGCATGGCTCTGGCGGCTTTCCGCAACCCGGGAAAAAGCATCTAGGACATTCTCAACTGTTCTTAATCTAATGGAAGAATTCCCAGATTACTACTACATGCACTCCTCCCCACAACTGTATAAATTCCTGGAAGAGGACTATCCCGAAATTTTCGAACGGGTAAAGGAAAAAATCCAATCTGGACAATGGGAAGCCACCGGCGGCATGTGGGTGGAAGCGGATACTAATATCCCCAGTGGCGAGTCCTTGATTCGGCAATTCCTATATGGGAAGAGATACTTCAAAGATGTGCTGGGGGTTGAAACCAAGGTGTTATGGCTCCCGGATGTATTCGGCTATTCGGCTTCCCTGCCTCAGATTGCAAAAAAATCCGGTATAGATTATTTCATGACCACAAAAATCAGTTGGAACCAATATAATCACTTCCCCCATGATACCTTTATGTGGCGAGGAATGGACGGCACCGAGATGTTATCCCATTTTATAACCACACCGGCTGATGCCTGGTTCTACACCTACAACGGGGAAATGAAGCCAGAAGAAATCCCCGGCATTTGGAAGAACTATAAGCAAAAAGATGTAAACGACCAATTGCTGCTGGCATTCGGCTTCGGCGACGGAGGGGGAGGCCCCACCAGAGAAATGCTAATGACCCGCCGCGCCCTCGAAGACATCCCCGGTCTGCCATATGTAAAACCTGGCAAGGTAGAGCCTTTCTTCGAGGCCTTGGGCGAAGCAACTAAATCAGAAAAATTGGAAACCTATGACGGGGAGCTTTACTTCGAATATCACCGTGGCACGTATACCAGTCAAGCCTTTGTAAAAAGAGCCAACCGAAATATGGAAAATCTTCTTCATAATATAGAGTTCCTGTCCATGCTACGGGATTTAAAACTTGGCACCGCCGACTATCCGCAAAGTGCACTGGATGAAATCTGGGAAAGGGTACTACTGTTACAGTTCCACGATATAATCCCCGGCACCTCCATTGTGGAAGTTTACAAGGATACACGAGAAGATTATGAGAAGCTGCTGACTCAAAGCACTGAGTTAGTAGAAACCGCAACAACAGCTCTCAATGAAGAGATAAAGCTCAACCAGGATTCCGTAGTCGTATACAATAATCTGTCCTGGCGGCGGGATATGGCGGAAATCTTCCTCCCCTACTCCGACCGTATCAAAGAAGACACCACCTTTGTAGATTCCGACGGCTACACTTTGGAATGCCAGAAAACCGAGAACGGCCTTTATGTAATCTTCACTGAGTTGCCCCCTCTTGGATATAAGACCTTCGCATTAGGTACGGCAAGCGCACCAGTTGCGGATGACTTTTTCAACTTGGAAACAGGGGAAACCACAAGTCTCGAAACCAATTTTTATGAAGTGGAGTTCGATTCCAAGGGGGAAATCACACGCCTATATGACAAGATGGCAAAACGTCTTGTGGGCAAGGGCAGTCTCAATGCCCTAGAAGCATTCGAGGATAAGCCCTTACGATTTGACGCCTGGGATATTGATGTGTTCTACAAGGAAAAGCCCTACGATAATTTTGAATACGGCGGAATAGAGGTAGTAGAACAGGGTAATCTAATGACCGTCCTGCGGCGGAAAATCAAGTTTAATAAATCCGAAATCGAGCAGGATATAATATTCTACACTCGCAATCGCCGGATAGACTTTAAGACAAAGGTCAACTGGCTAGAAAGGCAGACCTTACTCAAGGCAGCATTCCCCCTTAATATTCGCGCAATGAGCGCAACCTACGACACTCAATTCGGTTTTGTAGAGCGGGCCAATCATAGCAATGACGAGCGTGACTTCGCTCAATTCGAGGTATGCGGACAAAAATGGGCGGATGTGTCTGAAAGTGGCTATGGCGTGGCTCTGTTCAATGACTGCAAATACGGCTATGACTGCAAGGACAGTGTGCTGCGCCTGACATTGTTAAAAGCCCCCATCGAGCCAGACAAAACTGCTGACTTAGGCAATCATGAGTTCACTTATGCTCTTTACCCCCATTTCAATAATCTGGTGGGTTCATATGTACAATCCCGTGCCGCGGAGTTCAACAGTCCTGTGCTGGCCTATGAGGTACCAGGCACCAGCGGTAGCAATTTCGCAGAAGTTTCGTTATTGCGTGTGGAGGCTTTGCAGTCCTCCGACGAGGGCCCATCATTACACGTAATCGTAGATACAGTGAAAAAAGCTGAAGACGGCAAGGCTCTGGTACTCCGAGTATATGAAAGCAATAACCGGGCCCTTAATGATGCGGTTATACAACTGGATAGCTGTGTGCGGTTTACGGATGTAGTAGAGACAAATCTAGTGGAAGAACCCCTTGAGGAACAGAATATCAAGGTTGATGGGCAGAGTATTATTTTTGATATTAAGCCTTTTGAGATTAAGACCTTTAAGTTGAATTTATAGTTGTTCTGCTTAAAATGCCGTAATCTCAAGGCTCGTCATCCCGGATTTAATCCGGATCCCATAACCATTGTCGAATGACTAGGGGGACCCCGGGTCAAGCCCGGGGTGACGAGCTTCCATTGCGTCTTAGCGTGACAACCCCTTTGTTATGAGTGAAAATAGTTATAGTTATCTCAACCAATTTTTTTGCGCATGAGCAATTATAGCGAATTAAATGAGAAACAGTCCAGGCCGAGCCGAAAATCGCGAACGCTTCTACGCGTTTTCGGCGACAGACTGGACTGATTTCGAATTAATTCGCTATAACTCATCTGCGCCTTTACGTGTTGGGCTTTCGGCTAATACAAATATACCGTCACTGCCAACAGCGTTGTATATTTTTTCTACCTGTGGTGGGTCCACGTGGAATATAGCTACTTTTTTACCAGCAGCTTTGGCCCGTCGGTACACATCTAAAGACATTTCATCCGCAAAGTCGAAGTCCTTTGGGGTTGCACGTGAGATGTCTTTGACTCTTGGCAGGGGTGTCCACTGTATGGCGTGTATATGCTTGAGGGACGCTTGTTGAGATGCCATGGGATATTTGGTGTCACACCTAATCAAAATTATCATCAGATGTTTGTATCAGATTCGTGTTGGTTTCGTTGTTAAGCAGGAATTTCATGTTTTAAACCTCCTTTAGGCCTTTGATCCAAATCATCAAAAAGCAGCGTATAACTTGGTATGCACATGAGAATTCGCGAAATCTTTGAAAAAATCAACGACCGCTTTTTCCAAAATCATCAAAACCTGTAATATCAGTGTTTCAGTAATTACACATGCCAAGCCGGAGACCACGGCCAGCAAACGAAGTTTGTGAGAGGGGGTGGTCCTACCACCGCGCTTCCCCCGTGCGTACCCTTTCCTTTAACACAGCCTGCTCTGTTTCATTGGGCACTCGTAATCGACGAGCAGGTTCTGTAAGATTTGTATACAGTTCTGGGCGGCGTTCTTCAATGTAACGCTGCCTTATATTTGACATCCCGGACATTTGGGACTGGTAGAACCAATCGGGCTGGGCTTTGGGGATATCTAAATCGATTTCCTTTGACACAATTACGTTACTGTAAAATCCCGCATCCGCCAGTACATGCCCCCAGGGGTCAATAATGCTACTCTTCCCTGCCCCGTTGTAGACATAATTTTTTGCGGTAAGAATATATGTGGAATTATCATTCGCCCTAGTCTTAAGAGTCGCCTCACCAATGGCATCATACCAGCCATAGCCGGCAGTGGGATGCAAAATTATCTCTGCACCCTTCATCGCCAGCACAGACGCAGCTTCCGGGAACATCATATCGTAGCAAATGAGAACCCCGATACGACCAAAATCCAGTTCAATGATATTAAGCTCCTCCCCATCGGCTATATGCCACATTTCGTTGGGAGGGACATGGGTTTTTCGGTATTCCCCAAGAATCTGCCCGTTTGGGCCAAAAATAGAGACTACATTATAGTTCCGTCCATCTATCCATTTGAAGTAACAGGTAGCGATGTGCATTCCGGTAGATTTTGCCAACTGGGAAAACCGTTCCTCAGCGACCTGAGCGGAACGGACTACTAGCTCATTGAAAAATGGAACATCAGCTAGAAGAAACCAACTTACCCCACATATATCTTCTGTTGTGAGAGCAAGCACCGTCCCGGTTTGATTAATTTGGCGTAGCAAACTTATGTGCATATCCAATCTTGGGGTAACATGCTCCTGGATAATCAAATCAATATCAGAGATAAATGAATCTGAAAGACAATCAAAACGCCTATCAAAGCCTAATTCGTTGGCCTGTGTTGCGGCTAAGGTTATTTTTCTCATTTTACACCTCTTGTAGTAAGAAATGGGGGTTTTTATTACGTCTTAACAGGACAGCCCCTTTTTACCCTGTATAGTGAAATCAATGAGCTATAGTTATCGTTTTCATGCCCTGGGATACGGTTTCATGAAGAATAATCCGATAAAGCATATCGCCCCAATTCCTGCACAGGCGGCTTTCCGTTAATGGAATTTCTTCTATTCTTATATCACATTCATCTGACAGTCGCATCAGTACAATTTCGTCTTCCATTTCAAATCTAATCCCGTCAGGGGTAACTATTGGCTTAACAGGCGTAACAAGGAACCGACTAACGGGCCGCAGCCCGTCCAGATTGAAATCATCTGTAATGGAAATGGACTTGCTTTGGCGATTTAAAGTAATATCCCGCTTCCAGCTCTTAATCCCAGCAGATTCAGGATATGCATTTTTAAGCTCCATAGAAATCAGGCTTGATGCCTCATTTTGCACGCATTCAACATCCTGGGCATAATAATCCCCGCCATCCAGCTGGTCCACCCCGGATACCTGAATGCAATTATGATAATCGGAACGGATATACCATATTTCATAACGTCCTGAGCTGAAAGTCTTGACGGAGTATTCCTCCGTGCCAATATCAATAAACAAGGGCTTGCCATTTACATATACCACAAAATTACCGATATCATTATGATTATGAGACTCCAAGTTGTTTCCGGCTTTGGCCGAGAGAAAAAATCCTTTAGCACTACCTTCAAATTCCCGGGCGGACATAACTCCAGTTTTCCATAACCATGACTGGGCCGGGTAATATCCTGATTCAGTACCTATATCCTCACGGAAAAAATCATGCAAAAACATATAAGGCTGGAACCAGTCAAATATTCGCGGCTCTATCCTCTTGGCACCTGCCCCTAATTTCATCATGCCTTCGTCGCCGATTGCTTTCCCATAGCGGTAAATCGTCCCGGAAATAGGCGCGATAGCATCGCCGTCTGCATAGTTCACAAAGTATTCATCGTCAATGAATGTCTTGGTGATGTACTGCCCTATCAATTTGAGCTTCTCATTATCGAAAACATCAATTGCTCCGCCAGAGGCTTCATGGAGCATTTCCAAACATTGAAATAGTCCCCCACCGGCAGCACCCCAGTACATGGGACCTTCGTCGCAGCAGCCGTCTGGGGAATAAGCCTCTACATATGCATCCAAGCTGCGGAAAACTTTGTAAAGCCCCCTGGCTCTAACATCAGGGTCATCCTCCATAATGAGCAGGCATATAATCACATTAAGATTGCACCATGGGTTCCAATTATTTGTCCTGTCCCCGGTAAATCCCATCCACCAATAATCATCCCGGTCTAGGTAATATTTTATTACCCGGGCAGAAACTACGTCTTTGACCCTTTCCCGTATCCGCTTGCTTTTTGCGTCGATTGCGTCACCTAGCAGGTAAAATGCCCATGTCAACAGGGATGCTGTTTCGGATGAGGTAAGATCTACCTCGTGGTCAGTTTCATTAGGGATATCGAAGCCTTTTTTCGCCATCCCAAGAGGCTGAATCCAGCTGCTTTCCTCACATGTAGCAATAATGCCGTTGATTACCTGGTCTATGAATCGGCCTTTGCCCTCCATACATTCCGCAAAAATAAGAAGGCCAAGGGCAGAGCGCCGTTCCCGAAAAAGATCCCAGTGGGGCTTTAGTTGTCCTGTTTTACCCAGAGTAAAGTACATATCCGCTGTAAGTGCCGGCCATTTATACGTTAGAAATTTCTCCCCTGCAGATATCCATTTTCCAGCCAGCTCAAAATCAATTGATTTCCACTCCTTATCCCCATATCGAGGGAATGGAGCGAAACTTCCGATTTTTTTCACATCCTTTAGGTTATACTTTTTTGTTAGCATCGGGCATCTCCTCACGTGAAATTATTCGCGTAGCGTAAAGGGGGCTGTCTTGCTAAGCAAAAACCATGAATATCTATGCAAAGCCTGTCATTGCGAGCAAAGCGAAGCAATCAAGAAGGTTTGATTTGCTGGATTGCTTCGTCGCTTCGCTCCTCGCAACGACGAGGCAAGCGCATAATTATTCATAAAAATGCTTTATAAGACAGCCCCTGCCGCCGAAGGCAGGCGGGGGTTGCTGGTTTGCGTAGCGTAATAGCTGACTGGCATAGGTTTGCGGCCTGCATACGCAACCCCCTCGCCGCCTACGGCGTCTTTCCCCCTTCCTTCTGAAGGGGGCTTCTCACCGTCCTACATATCAGTCGAGGTTGGGGGAACTCCTACAGAATCCCTTTCAACCAACTCAAAGGGGACTATCTTACTCACAACCACCATATCCTTATCTTTTCTGGCCTCAAAAAAATAATTAACCGCCAATTTGCCCATCAACCGCCTATCTGTTCTTATGGTTGTAAGGCAGGGCAGCACCATTTGAGCCGCCAAAATATCATCGAATCCCATTATGGATATATCATCGGGAACCCGTATACCCATTTTCGTGAGCAAATGAATCATGACAATAGCAGTTCTATCCCCGGCGCAAAACCACGCCGTCGGGTATTTATCCATGCTGTTTATATAGTCCCCTAAGGCTTCCTCTGTATTAAACAACTGAAAACCCTGTTTTCCCAACACACAAAAACGGTCTTCTACAGGAAGATTAGCTCTTTGCATAGCCAAATTATATCCGCACCACCGCTCGTATACACTGGTGGCAGTGTGGATAGGGCCGACAAAGCCTATTTCCTTGTGACCAAGCTCAATAAGCTTATTGGTTGCGGCAAGGCCTCCTGTTATATTGGATGAACCTATATAGGGCAGTCCATCGTATACGATATCTACGGTCATAACAGGTAATTCCATCTCTTTCAGTTTTTCTACATAGCCTGTATCAAAAATGCCTACCACCAAAACACCGATACTATGCATTCCTTTTGGAATAGCAGGCAGTTCCCCGGCTTCTTCCATTTCCTTTGATACAACACTATGAACAGAGCACACACCGCGGGTTTTTACTTCATTGTCAATTGCCCACAGTACATCCGAATAGAAAAAAGCATCCCCATGTACATACTCTGGCAAGATTACTACTATACATGAATCTTGAGAAAACTCCGGCACAGAATGTTCACCCAGATAGCCCATTTCCACAGCTTTTTCGATAATACTGCGGCGCAAATCATCCCCTACCCCAGCTCGACCCCGCAGGGCCAGCGAGACAGAGTTCTTTGATACGCCAACACTGTTAGCAATATCCGCAATTGTTACTTTTTTCGGTCTTGCTATATGGTCCATACTCACGCCTCCTTACATTACAAGAATAATGTTTTAACATTATCGTGTCAACTATTTTTCATTATGAGCTATGTTTGAACGCAATATGTCGAACATAATATCCGGCAGCAACTATAAATATTTATGGATTGTACCAGACTGCGGATTATTAGGATATATATAATGCATAGTGGGCCAAGCTGAGCACGATTCATCATTGTGCAATATTTTTTTCTTTGCTTGACAAAACTAATGCAGTAAAATTATAATCGAACTGCCAGGATGGTCTGTCAAAAATGCAGAGCATTTGGTGCAGTTAATTACTTATTTATAGGGAGGAAATTACATGTCAAAGTATTTGTTTCGCTTGTGTCTTCTGGCTTCCTTAGTGTTTGCGCTGTTCATTTTATCCGGTTGTAATCGTGGTAACAATGTAGCAAACTCAGGATTAAACGCAGAAGAATGGGTAGGACAATGGGATCTGCCCGATGAAGAAAGATGGTTTGGCCCTTTTGACGAGACCGTAACAGTAAGGCTTGCATTTCCCGTTAACGCAGCCCATGAATGGGAGGATGGTGACTCCGTAACCGATAACCTATGGACACGCTCTTTCAGAGAGCACTTAAACATCGAAATCGACATTATGTGGGAAGCACTACATGCAGGCGGCGACTATGAAACCAGACTAAACCTAGCCATCGCTTCCGGTGATGTGCCTGACCTTATCCGTTTTGAAACAGCAACACAGTTTGCCAATATGCAAACTGCGAACCAACTGATGAACATGACGACGATGTTTGACCGCTTCGCGTACCCGCTGGTGCAAGAGTTATTACGTGCCGACGGCGTCGCAATGACATGGGGCACAGTAGGTGAAGGCTTGTATGGGATACCTACCCAAGGTATTGAGATTGGCTCACCCCGGATGCTTTATATGCGCCGGGACTGGTTCGAAGCCACAGGCTTACCAATGCCCACAACTATTGAGGAGTTCTTCCACGCAGCCGAAGTAATGGCTCGGGAAAATAACGCCTTTGCCCTCGGCCAAGCCGAAGGTTTGATTCATACAGGCGGTATGGCTGATATTTTGGGCCCCGCCAACGCCTTTGGTATACAGCCTATGGCATGGGTAGATGACGGCGAAGGCGGCCTTGTATATGGTTCCCTTGATCATCGTCTGATGGAAGTCTTGGAAATTTATGCACGCTTCCATGCTGAAGGCCTTATAGATCCCGGTTGGACCTCTTTGACCGGTGGCGAGCTGGGTGAGCAATTGACCACAGCAAGAATCGCCGCGATTTCAAGTATGGTATGGCTTAATGGCTGGCCTCTTGGTATGGGCTGGGATACGGATTACTGGACAGATTGGATTATCCTGCCAATACTACCATCCGAAACCTTAGCAGGACCGGTAGAGCCTCAAGCACTTATTCGCCCTGCTCAACGCTTAGTATCCATCAGAGAAGGTTTTGAATATCCCGAAGCTTTCTTCAAAATGTGGAACTATGCAACTGCTATGCTTGAAGACCAAGTGCGCGGACAACAGGAAATCTATCACCCGCGCTTTATGGATAATCCTTTCACCTATTTCCCAAATCCAATGCAAAACCCAACAACACATCGCAACCTAACCGCGTTTGCAACAGCTTACCCAGACGGAAACGGTGAACCGGATCGCTTCTTTACACAACAACACGACTGGCAAATCTTCCCCAACTTCCAGCTCTTCCTTCAAGATGAAGGTACCGACAGGCGGGAGCATTGGGCCAACTGGAGCACCTGGTACGGTCCCAACTCCACATGGGGTGTCTTGACAGGCTATATGGATAGCGGCTTGCTATATTCCTGCCGAGCCATGGGTACAATAACCTATTCCATGGTTTTGAACTGGCCGGATTTGGTTGACCTTGAGCAAACCTTCTTTATTGAGGTTGTAACCGGACAGCGTCCCGTTTCTGATTTTGTAGACCACTTTATCCCCACATGGATGGCCATGGGTGGCGAACGAATCACCGAAGAAATGAATGAATGGTGGGCTACTGTCAATTAGCAACAGTATTAATGTATATGTATATTCGGGGGGTTGTCCATGTAAAGTGGCAACCCCCGATTTTTAAGCTTATTCTGTTAAAGAGGTGCGCCCATGACAGGGAAAAAAGGAAAATGGAAAAACGTTGATTTTTGGCTGTATGTAATGGTTCTACCCGCGTTTATTCTTGTGCTGATATATAACTATATACCGCTTTTTGGTTGGGCTATCGCCTTTCAGCGGTACAATCCGGCTTTGGGTATGTTTGGCTCACCCTTTGTCGGTCTGGACAATTTCAGAATGCTATTCGCAAACCCCATGTTTGTTCAGGTAATTTATAACACGGTTTATATCGCAACTGCTAAGATTATCCTTATGTTCTTCACGCCTTTGATTATCGCTATTTTGCTAAACGAAATACTCCGTGACTGGTATAAAAGGACTTTGCAAACAGCAATCTACTTACCGCATTTCATATCCTGGGTAATCCTGGGCGGTATGTTTATTAATATACTCCATCCAGGCGATGGTATCGTTAACCAGATATTGGGTTGGTTTAATATCGGTCCCATCTTCTTTTTAGGTGATGCTTCTGTGTTCCCCCACGTGATAATCTGGACCGATGTCTGGAGAAGCTTTGGCATGGGTACGATTATCTACATGGCGGCTATCTCCTCCATTGACCCCGGCTTATATGAAGCCGCAAGCCTGGATGGTGCCAAGCGGTTTAGGCGCATGTGGCATATTACTATACCGGGACTGGTACCCATTATGGTACTGCAAGCGATTCTTGCCTTGGGCAATGTGTTAAACGCAGGCTTTGACCAAATTCTTAATATGTATAGTGCAGCTGTGTATTCCACCGGTGATATCTTGGATACCTTTATATTTAGGCGAGGTTTGGTGGGTGGGCAGTTTGCCATGGCTACTGCTGCGGGCATATTCCGTTCCGGGGTGTCCCTTGTACTGATTTCGACTTCGTACTTTTTTGCGTACAAGTTTGCTAAGTACCGGATATTTTAGGGGGGCTCACACATGAAAAATATAAAACGCAAAATAAAGAAATCACCGGGAGAAAAGGCTTTTGAGGCTTTTAACTACACCTTGCTTACAATACTGGCTCTAAGCTGCCTTCTTCCCTTTATTCATATATTCGCCCTGTCATTAAGCTCCGCTACTGCGGCTATGCAAGGACGGGTAGGGCTTTGGCCTGTTGATTTTACGTTTTTTGCCTATAATTTCGCCTTTACCGAAACAGGGCTTATAAACTCTATCTGGATTTCCATCCAGCGGGTTGCACTAGGTGTTCCCATCAGTATGGGGCTTGTTATTTTGGCGGCTTTCCCCCTTTCCAAAACCGACAAGGAACTACCGGGCAGGACAATTATTTCCTGGTTTTTTGTTATAACCATGGTTGTTGGAGCAGGCTTGATACCTTTCTTCTTGGTGGTTTCGGCTACGGGGCTCCGCAATACCATATGGGCCTTGGTCATCCCCAGTGCTGTTGGGGTATTTAACATCACAATTTTGCTCAATGTTTTCCGCCAGATACCCAGAGATTATGAGGAATCGGCTTTGGTTGAGGGCGCGTCCCAGTTTCGGATTCTTTGGCAAATCTATGTGCCTCTTTGCAAGGCAACCTTGGCAGCTCTGGTCTTGTTCACGACTGTTGGGCACTGGAACGAATGGTTCCACGGGATGATTTTCATGGACATGCGCGCAGACCAACCCATGCAGACATATCTGCGGGGGAATCTTATTATGCCTGACTTTACGCTGCTTAGTCCGGAGCAATTCATATTAATGATGCAATTTAATACACGAACCTTCGGAGCCGCGCAGATTATGATTGGTACGATACCGATACTGCTGGTGTATCCCTTCTTGCAGAGGTATTTCATCAAGGGTATGGCTTTGGGTGGACTTAAGGGATAATTTCACAAACGGAGGATAAAGATGCAAAAAATCAAACTGACCGAACAATCAGCCGAGCGTAATGCAAAGTTTATTTCCCGGGAAGGCGATGCCTTGGTTTTTCGTATGCCAAAGGAAAACGGCGGTATAAACATTCCTGAACTTGTAGGCTGCAAAGAGCGTTATTTCACCTTCTTTGCGGAAAGCAAAACCGAGCACAGTGTTTGCATGAAGCTCTGTTTTTATACCGATAATAGTGACAAGTACTCGTTTTACATTAACTTTGGGCTGCTTCCTAATATCCGTGCGTTGGTTTGCATGGATATGGAATGGGTCAAGGGAGATAAGGTATTTCCCGAGCGCAATCCAGGGCAGGTTAAGCTAGTATGTTTGGGCGAGCATATTCATAGGGATCACATAACAAAGGTGACCATCGAAAACAGCGATTGCTTTACGGAGATAGATTTCGCGATTTCCGACCTTAAGCTTACAGACGAGTACCCAACCGAGTTCCCTATTCCTGATGTTAAGCTGATAGACAAATATGGACAGTACAAACTCAAGGACTGGCCTAACAAAATAAAAAACGACGACATGCTAAGAGAATGTCTGACCAATATCGCCGGGGTACAAGGTGAAAAGCCTGTTTTCCCATTTTCACATTGGAACGAGCGGTACGGCAGTGCAAAGGATTTGAAACTCACCGATGGCACAGGCTTCTTTGATAAAATCAAAAATGACGGCCGTTGGTGGCTGGTAGACCCCCAGGGCTACGCATTTTTCAGTGTGGGGGTGGATGTAATCATACCCCAAATTGGTTGCCGGGTTGACGGTGTAGAAAAGTGGCTTGATTGGCTTCCTTCAGAGGACGACCCTGTATACGGCAAGCTCTTTGAACATGTAAAGTCCGCTCATAGTGAGCAGGTGCATACATTTTTTCCATATGAGCTGGCGAACATGCACAAGGTCTTCGGTGATAACTGGTATGAGATTTGGCAGGATTTTATGCCACGGTTCTTGAAAAATAGCGGATTAAACACTGTGGGCAATTGGTCGGATTACAGTCTCAGTGATAAGACAGGTATGCCCTATGTAGACTGGCTTAGGGAGTTCCCAACAACTGAGACCCTTATTTTCCGCGATTTTCCGGATGTTTACAGCCCTGAGTACAGGGAAAATGCGAAGCGATGCGCGAAACTTCTTGAGGGAAATAAAAATGACCCTAATCTAATCGGCTACTTCCTCCGCAATGAGCCCCATTGGGCCTTTGCAGACAAAGTAAATCTTGCCGATGAAGTGCTCTGCTGCGGTATCAATACCCACTGCAAGGACAAGCTCATTGAGTTCTTGAAAGAAAAATATACAACCATTGACGCATTTAACAAGGCATGGGCGTTAGACCTTAATAACTTCGATGAACTTAACCACTGCTTTGACGGCGGCGCACGAAAGCCTTCCGGCCTTACCCCTGCGTCCAATGAAGACATGCGTACCTTCTATAAAATTTTGCTTAATGAATACATCGCCGTACCTTCGGAAGAATGCCGAAAGGTAGACCCTAATCACATGAACCTGGGTATGCGTTGGGCATGGATTAATGACCCTGATATTGTATCCGGATGGCAGCATTTTGATGTGTTTTCAATTAACTGTTATCAAGCTGACGCCGTCCCAATGATGGATTATGCTGTAAACGCTGGAGTAGACTTGCCTATCATGATTGGCGAATTCCAATTTGGCGCATTGGACGCGGGGCCAACCGCGTCAGGTTTATTTAGTGTCATGACCCAAACAGGACGGGCGCGGGCATATCGTCATTATGTTGAAAGGCATGCCGCCCACCCCAACGGTGTAGGAGTCCATTACTTCCAGTGTTATGACCAGTTTACCCTTGGCCGTGCTGACGGCGAGAATTATAACATTGGATTCTTGGATTTATGCTCTCAGCCCTATGAAACATTTATAAATGACGGAGTGCTCAAAACCAGTGAAATTATCTATGAAATCATGGAAGGGAAAACACCACCCTACAGTGGCGAAAAAGCTGATTATATCCCTATGATTGCATACTAGGAACCAAGCCCCCTTCTTTAGAAGGGGGTGCCGCCGAAGGCAGGCGGGGGTTGCTGGCCTGCGTAGCGTAATAACTGACTGGCATAGGTTTGCGGCCTGCGTACACAACCCCCTCGCCGCCTTCGGCGTCTTTCCCCCTTCCTTCGGAAGGGGGCTTTACAACCGCATTGCAGGAGGACAAATGAAAAAAGTAAGACTTGGCAATACAGGAATGGATGTAAGTGCGCTTATTTTCGGGGGCATGATTGTAAGAGAAGAAACCCCTAAGGACAGCGCACGTTATGTAGCCGAAGCAATAGAGCATGGAGTAAATTACTTCGATGTCGCGCCTGTCTACGGCGACGCGGAGGTAAAACTTGCCCCGGCACTGGCCCCCTACCGCAAGGATGTGTATCTGGCTTGCAAAAGCGTATGTCGCGGCGGGGATATCGAAAAGGAACTACACAACTCCCTAAAAATCTTTAACACAGATTATTTTGATGTATATCAACTACACGCCCTGACCACATCCGGCTGTGTGGAAGAATCCTTTGCAAGTGGCGGCGCAATGGAAGTGCTTCTCCGTGCGCAAAAGGCCGGGAAAATCAGGCATATCGGTATAACTGGCCACGGCGAGGATGCATCCATTCAAGCCCTAGCTTATTATGATTTCGCTACTCTGATGTTTCCGGTAAATTGGTCTTTGTTTTTGGAAGAGGGATATGGGCGTAGAGTACTGGATATTTGCAGGCACAAAAATGTCGGTGTTATAGGGATGAAATCACTGACCCATCGTATGTGGGTAGACCAGGAAGAGCGCAAGCGTTTTCCAAAGTCATGGTGTATGCCGATTTTTGACAATAATAAACTGGCCATTGCGGCTTACAGGCACGCCCTTTCAGTGGGTGCGGATGTACTTGTTCCGCCGGGTAACTTTGAATCCTATTCGTATGCTCATGAAATAATGGAGGATTGCGCGGATGCGCCTTTTAGCAATGACGATATGAGCGTCTTGCAAGATGAGCTTGCGCGTGTTCGCGGACCGCTTTTATTCAATATGAATAATGCATAAAATAACCAAAATTGAAGGAGGCTTTTCATGGTTGACTTAGCAAGAGTAGCAAAAATCACAAACGGTAAGACACGCCTATTCTCCGCAGAAAACGTCTATGGCGAAAAAGGCAAAGGGGGCATGGCGGAAGTATCAGCAACGCCACAACCCGAGGTAGTAAAAATCGGCCAAGTATGGGATGAAAAAAGTTGGGCAGCAAGGGAGCTGGGTCAAAAATGGAAGGTACGCCCTTGCATCGAGTTACCGCCCCAGTCCGTCACCACGATTATGGACACAGATGGTCCAGGCCGTATCACCCATATCTGGATAACCGTAGACCAAAAACGCTACAGAGATATCATCATAAGAATGTACTGGGATGGCGAAGAAAATCCCAGCGTGGAGTCACCCCTCGGCGACTTTTTCTGTTGCGGATTCTCGAAAGCGTTAAACATCACATCCATTCCTATAAATGTAAACGCAACCGGCGGGCTTAATTCCTATTTCTCTATGCCCTTCCGCAAGCATGCACGTATTACAGTAGAAAACCGCGCACCGGAAAAACAGCAAGGCTTCTTCTATGCAATCAGCATGGATGAAGATACTGTAGACCCGGATGAAGGATATTTCCATGCAAAATTCCGCAGGGAAAACCCATTGGAATATATGAAAGACTATCTAATCGTAGACGGCATCGTAGGCAAGGGCCACTATGTAGGTACCCAAATGTGCTGGCAGCAAAATGCTCCAGGTTGGTGGGGCGAAGGTGAGTTTAAGGCCTTTATAGATGGGGATAAAGAGTTCCCAACTTATTGTGGTACCGGAACCGAGGATTATTTTGGCGGAGCATGGGCCTTTTGCGGTAATTATTCCGCGCCTTTTATGGGATATCAGGATATGTTTAACGCCGGAGCATATGGCAAAGAAAGAATACGCCCAGTTCTGGAATTGGGCAGCCGTCATAGTATGTACCGCTTCCATTTGAGCGACCCCATTCGCTTCCATGAAGATTTTAAGGCATATATGCAGGCATTGGGCTGGCGTTCCGAAGGGCGTTACTTGCCACTAGTCGATGATATTGCATCGGTAGCATATTGGTACCAAACCGAGCCTCATAATAAATTTGAACCACTTGGCTCTAGAGATGATTTAGAAGTAATTTAATTATAAGAAGTAGTATAGGGGCTGTCTCATTAAGCATTTTTATGAATAATTATGCACTTGCCTCGTCGTTGCGAGGAGCGAAGCGACGAAGCAATCCAGCAAATAAAACCTTCTGGATTGCTTCGCTTTGCTCGCAATG
>Ga0123355_10001769_pt1 | contig 30255 bp, 15 predicted proteins | sample TergutEmb28metaG_3_FD_89872 | JGI IMG/M metagenome (GOLD analysis project Ga0123355, IMG submission 89872) | Embiratermes neotenicus P1 segment gut microbial communities from Petit-Saut dam, French Guiana - Emb289 P1 | ecosystem: Host-associated > Arthropoda: Insects > Digestive system > Gut ... | reverse complement strand
TGTCCCACCTGACCTCCTGCACACCCACTACATCCAATTTATATCTCCCTAATTCCCTCGCCGCTGCCTTAAGGGATCCTGCCCTATAAAGGCTCCTAACATTCCATGTACCTAGTTTCATACTCTCAGATATTAACTAAGAAAATATTGTTTGTGTAAATAACGTGTCCCTAAAATGCAATTTACCTAGCGATGTTACAAAATTGACTTTTCCCCTTAGAGTGTTGCCAACACCTGAAAAGTAAGCGTGTGAAATTTAAAGGAGAATAATTCCTGTTATGGTTTCACTTGCTTTATTCTGACTTATGGGCAGGGCATGTGGTTTGTGTGGTGGAGAAGGTATGGATACATTTAGGGTTCTGGTGTGGCAATGTAAAGAACTGAGACCACGTGGTAAGCTGAATACAGAAGGGATGTTAATATTAAAATGAATCTAAAAGAAACAAATTGGGGTGTCATGAACTCGATTCATCTAGCTGAGGACAGGAACAAGTGGCTGGCTTCTGCGCAGAGACGGGGCGTATTGCACTTTGTTTGCCTATACAGCGAGGAGTTGCTCAGCCAGCTGAAGGAATGTCAGTTTCTGGGAAGGGTCTGTGCTCTATGGAGTTAGCTAGTCAGTTTCACACTGACGGAAACTTGACCTGTCACCTTTAGAGAAGAAGATAAATGGAGTATGCTTGACAACAAAGTAATTACGAAGAGAATCTGTATAACAAAAGGAGAAAAATTTACATCGGCATGCATAGAAGAATGGAAAGCCCGCACTCCATAACAATGGGTTTCTTTGGAGACGGGCTACTGAAAAAGAGATAAATGTAGTAGAAAATGGCGTGTCTACGATGTCGAATTCGAGAATGTATATATGTATACGTTGTAGGTTAAACAGTTATATGACAAGACCCAGTCATTGCCTTAGGGAAACTAGAATTAAAACTTAAATCGCCAGATAACTTTCAACGCTTACCTCTTAAATACGTCAACACAGAAAGTAAATCAGTTTATGTGATACATAAAAATGTTCTTTTGTGGATTTGGTAACTGTACATTTTACGGACAAGAGTGCCTGAAAATCCGCATTTGACAAAACCACTAACGGTAGCTTCCAATATCGAATTTCAGTAACACCTTTAGAGGCGTTTTTGGTACACGTGTAAAATGCGTTTCTGGCGCGATTCGTGAAGTAGGTGTTATTATGATTTAATATGTCTCATAAGCAAAACTACCGGACAACTTAACAGCATTTCTTAGGTATTAAATTGCAATAAAATCTGTCAAAGATTTGTTGGAAGCACATCAATTCTTTCATGACCATGTGTAAATTAGACTTTAATGTAAATTGCTGTGAATGGAAAATTGGAATCATTCACTGGCTTTTATTGAAGCTCTCCCAAGTAAATTATGAGCGATACACTGAAAAATTCTACATGGATTTGGAGTTGAAACAATGTTGTAAAGTAAAGAAATTATTAAACACTCAGTACTATAAAAGCACGTAGACAATAGTGGAAAGGAAATTTCCGTAATACAAAAAACTCCTCTAATCGAGCAATTTCACTTCCATGTAGTGCATTAGCCAAATAGGTATGCTCCCCACCTGTTACTGGCCGTAGCAATTTTTGCGGCCCTATCTCTGCTTCTCAGTGCGACGCATGTCTTGGCTTCGTGGCGTAAGAGTGGAGATAAAGGATTAACTCTCAGACGGTTAAACAGAACGATTCTCAACATTCGGTAGATGAAATTGCTTTTTCTTGCTCAGAGTCAGGATTTTGTTGTTGTGATGCCTGCAGAAATGTTGGGGTCTTGATTGAAACTGTTTTGGTAGAGGGATTTGTTTAAGTTAAATTTTACAATAACGCAATAATCAGTTTATTAAACTACAAATTTTGGTTTGAGCTCGATACGGTTTCACATAACGATTCTCATCCCATATCACTCCGAAGTCATGTAAGTGTCGCAGGTGACATCTGTGGTGCTTTGCAACGAATGTCTTGTCATTTTTCTACAATGCTCATAAAGTTTGTTATAGCAATCCGATAAATATCAATTTCTCAGGTGATTTATCATCCTTCTTTGATTGAATATGGCTGCTATTTTATTCATTCATTAAACTCAATGAAGTGGATTTGTGTAGATCAGAATAGTCAAAAATACATGGCTTATTAATATGCGCACAGCTATATTTGCTTTCTATTTCTTACAGTGGCTACTTGTATAGGCATATAATTAATTCATAGGTAATGCAGATTTATGCTACAATCCGACAAATGAAATCAAGGCCAGAAAAAAAATAAGTAGATTAAGACTTTATAAAACTATAGCGTCAACTACAAAAATTTGTATTAGCCTCGTCAACACTTACTACGTGTTTCGGTCGTTACTGGCCATCCTCTGACATTAAATACGTGATATTTAAAACGCAAGATAAAACATACACACACACATATATATATATATATATATATATAATTTGTATGCATTTTATTTTGAGTTCGAAATATGATGTGTTTAATGTCTGAGGATGGCCAGTAACGACCGAACCATGTAGCAAGTGTTGACGAGGCTAATAAAACCTGTTGTGGTTGACGGTATACATGCATTATTCTTAATGTGTTGTACCACAACGGGATTAATTATGCAAAAAAAAAACTAGTATAGTGAAGTCTACTTCTAATTTGTATGTAAATAAAACTGAAATTTTACAGTGATAATGGGAATGGAAAATTTCTGTAAGCAACACTGCTTGCTTTCGGAAGGTACACGGCTGTCCTGACTGACAGTGCTTGTGGTCTTGCTTAGTGGCTCCAGAGGAATGCCCAGGCAGTTCCTTCAAGTAGCCATTACCATTGCTATGTCCTGGCAAGTCCTTCAGTTCTTAGCTTTCTTGACTTTCTTGTAATGTCGTGTGGTCTTAAGGGACATGCTCTTTTGAAATAGTCTTTCGGAACCTAAGATTAAACGATAAGCGGATTAATACTGCTGCAAATGTTATTCGTATTTTAGGTGTACTAAACTTAGTACAGAAAAGACCATACTTAGGGATCACACAGTCTCGTCCATTCGTCGGTCCATTCTCTGTCAGCTGTTTCGTATCAACGACTAAACCGTTTGCCGAATTTTTGTGAAAATTGTTGTAATGTCGTCGAGTAAAGGAAACTTCAGTAAGAGTCACATTATGCTGAAGGGATTAAGATAATTGTTATTTCCTTTTCATTGCGTCGTGTAATTTGAACAGTATTCATGATTTTGATTGTTTGTGAGACTTAAATACTCTTTCTTTAAATTAAAAACACATTTAATGATCATAAACCAAGAAGCAATAACTAATTCGTAAATTATTTGCAGACAATACCATTAGGTCGCAGCTTGTTTGTGATCTGTTGTGTGATATTACGTAGTACTCGCCCTCAAGAAATGGAGTTATGTAATTGGATTTTAGGTGTCCTCATTCTTCCGTAAGTTACTGGATATGAGGGGACTGTAAATTTTGGTCGCGTAAAGGTGTGATCATATATAGAAGGGCAGGTTATTTCCCATTGTTATAAATTTTATTGTTTGGGTATACAGAAGAAAAATGTCCAAATTAGACTTTTTTTTAGATTTTCCTGCTTGTCTTTTAAACATCCGACTGACCTGCTCTGTTTTTCCGAAATCCAAAGTACGATAAAAGGAATATCTGTGTGTACGCAGAACACATTGTCTGTGTTACCTTTGTTACGACAGAATCTATTGCCTGAAAAGGAAAATAATGGTACACGTTTTTATCCACCTTTTTATTTCTGTATGGTCGAAACATTTAAAAGCTTGGCATAATGTAATTGGTTGTTATAAATTGGATGCAGTGGGTATAACCAAATATTTTCTATTTTGACTTCATGTACCGCTACTCCATTGTCTGCAGGGATAATGGGGGGGAGGGGGGAAGGGAAGGAAGGAATTTTCAGTTGCAGCCAAGTGACATCCACACTCGTGTGATTGATTGAGTTCGTGTCGCGCGCTGCAAACAGTGGTGATTTTAAACGAACCGGGCAACTAACATTTGTGTAACATTAACTGAGTGTAAAAATGTAGAGGTTGGCACGCTTGTTTCACGTTGTTAAGTCTTATGTTCGGTTTTCTGCCCGCATAAAAAGTTGTTAAAAGTGTTTCTTCTGTTTCTGATCAATTAGAATGAACACAGCGATAAGGGTCTTGTATTTCAGGTCTCGGTTGTTCTGGGATATTGTGTCGACTAACTAGGTGATTAGTTTGTAAGGAAACTTTGGACAAAAACATCCAGGGACGAGGAACAATATTCCGGAGGAAAGGAGACCTCAACTGCACCGCTAAGAAAGCCTAAAAATCGCTCTAACTCTCGAACTTATGTGGTTGAATCTCGCTTACAATAGAGACTGTTTTCGGATTCTCATATTTTGGTTATTCATTCCCGAGGAATTCCGAGACAGTGCCTTGATATATGTAAAGGTCATCCCTTGTACTATTGTCTACCCATAATTCATAACAACATTACCAGTCTCTCATGCATTATAAATCTCGAAGTTAATTGACCATCTTTATTAACTTAAAGGAATCAAATACAGGAAAACATAGCTGGACCCATTTCTCCTGCTTATTCAGATAAAAGCAGAAGTCTTAAATTAAATTGTATGTAGCCTCCATGAAGTCCTATAATGCCATAAAGCTTACCTATTTCGGGAAAGTAACGAATGTGGAATAAAAATGCCTTCTAAGCACGTGACATTGGAAATGTTTTTCAAGGCCCCGCTGCTGCCTTGTAGTTTATCTGACGTCCGTCCTTCTCGTAGATAAAGAACAAGTACTCAATTTATACCTGGAAAGCAAAGATTCGTACGTTTGTGTAATCTAAACACGCATTCCTAGTGGTTTTCCCAATGGTATTTTTCCATTCATTTCCTACAAGAAATTTGTATATGGTATATACTTCAATATTTAATTTAATACTCATTCAAAGTAGTAGATGTAATTTGTGAAAGCTTAAAGCTTTTTACTGCAGGAGAGAGCCGTATAAAGTGAACGACTGTATTCTTTACATGAAACTCCTTTACAGATTTTCTCTTGTATCTGTCAACTTCTCTGCTGTGTTGTGATGTCTTTCATCCCTTCAAACTCTCTCCTTAACCGGAACATGCAAGTAGGCCCATGCTTAATGATGCTAACTAGCTAAATAACCGACCGTCTGAGAAAATAACCAAGCCTGTCTTACAGTTATTAATGCATTTTCTTAAACTCCATATTTGCCAAATTATCAAAACAATTCCTTCCACCTACGGAAATCTGGGACTTACTCTCGTATTCGAGTACACCCTGCAACGACTCAATCTAGCCGAAAAATTGGCAACTTACTACTTTATATTTGTTAATATTACAGGAAGTATCGCAAGTATGGGAAACAGAAACAAAATAAACATTTTGTACAGGCGATAATTTTAAAATGTGTTCTAAAGTAATGAGTTACGATGTGGACTAGGTTCATTTGGTTCAAGGTAGTGATCAGCGGCCTTTTTATGTGCACCATAGTAAGAAATCGGAAAAATGTGTGGTTTGATTACCTGAGGGACTGTTATTAGCATCTCACGAAGCAGGCCTCCCAATATTCATAGTCAGAAAGAGAATTTATGCCTGGAAGGGTACTTATGAATGTTATAAATGTATTCTGACGGTAATGTTTGACGCCCTCCTATGCAGTGGGTAGCTTCAGCTCTTTTCCCAACTACGAAGGAACTGGAGTGAAGCTGACTATTCGCCTTTACCTAGTGCCGAGTTGGAGAATGAGTGGAAATAATAATATCCTCCCCCGTTTATACCTTTACTCTTAGTTCTGCTGGAAGCCCTTATCACTAATTCAGTACGTTGTCAGCAATTTTGTGTTATCTCCCTTAAGTTCGGCATTGCCAGTCTGAAGTATATTTTATATTCATGGCAGTCTGGGAGTTGCCTCTGTCTTGTCTTAGGAATGATTTCATATTAATAACGAAGTATGGGACTGAACTTGGATATTTAGTTAATTTAGAAGACTGCTTGGTGAGTAATAATGCATATAAGCTATCACATAAAGCTATTCGACATAAACTGTTTTTGAAATTGATATATAATATTGAAAACCTTCTCAAATAGAAAATTTAAGAAAACCCCTTTCAAAGATTTTTAGGTTTTTATATTCCCACCGAAGAGGAGAGGATCATTGCAGACGATCCACAGGTACAGAAGAAAAGGAGAAGGAAATAAATAGAGGGGAAAATAATAAGCAGTGGAAGAGTGGATTAAGAGAAAATGGATAGAGAAATATTAGTGATAAGGAAGAGGGTGAAAGGCAAAAAAACTATAAGCTGCCGCTCTATCTGCGACATGCGTGCACGTGTCTTAATGCGTAGGTATGTCTACTGAAAGCCTATCCCCCATATTCCTTCTCATCTATTGCTATTATCTTGTGAGTTATGACCCCTGAGATTCTGGTAGATGGTCATTAAGGTTCCGGGAAACACATGGCCTCTGTCTTACCTTCTATTGTGAAGGTAGCTTGCGATGAAAAGGGTGGGCTTATGTTGTCCGAAATGCAGGTACACACAAAGAATCAGCATGAAGTCATTGGTTGTAGGACAAAAATACGTGTATGTGGTGCCATTAAAACCTCAAACTCATTAACACATTTAATGTGCTCTACAGCAAGAATATTCAAAACTTATGTCGCTACCGAATCAGTGCCTTCTGATGGGTCGTAGGCTCCGAAGCTTGAGCAAACTTGATGGGCTGAGTCACAGTTAAGAAAAACTAAAGATAAAATTCACCCTAGTGCAGGTCACGAAGGTCCAGAGGGAGAATACAGCTACAGCTTACTCTCTCTTAAACCTCGGCTTTAGATGGGAGTGGGTGCACGATGCCACGACCCAACCACTTTAATTCCGGAAAAGAGACCCGGTGCACGTTGTGTAGGAGGCTGGGTGGGCCCTAGGGCTTCTCTGGACTCATGCGGAAAATCTCGCCCACACCGGAGTTCGTCCTCCGGAACGTCTAGCTCCAAGCGAGTCGCTTTATCCCGGCCCCATCTCACACTTAAGTGTGCATCTAATTGTATGCGAGGGACAATACGATTTAGTATTTTAGATCGCCGATAAAAATATTTGCAAGTCATTGTTGAGCAGTGTAAAGTAGGCTGGAAGAATGTGTGTGTTTCATCTGGGTACATATTAAATTGGAAACAAAAAAGTAATTGTTCTTCACTGTATAAACATTAGACAATGCCTGTTTGTTTTAAAGAGCAAAATATTAAATGCGGGTTTCTGTTTAAATTCATATTACAAAGAAAATGCAAAATTCTTTGCTATTTCAAAGAGCACCGTCGGGAGTGAATAGCAGTGAAACGATACTGACTTCGTTGTTTCAGGTACAATTTTCTTGAGCGGTGTTCCTCAGCCACCTGATCACCTTTAAGTTGGTAACTGTTACACAGAAATACCATACATCATTCTATGTTCGTAAAGTCTGCTGTACGTATCCTGACGATAATTGATTTGTATTCCACTGTGGCATGCTGCCTGAATATTTTAAGTGCACGCAATCATCGCGAGATTCATTAGTCTTTTTTTCCTCTGCGTTACTTTATTCTACGTCGATTTTCAGGTTTTTAGTAAGTTAGCATGACCACTCAGTAATCGTAGTTTACAAAGCCACGCGAACGTTCAGTATAAGCCACAGGTTACTGACAAAAATTCTGCATTCATATACTTACTTACTCCATGGAGCGGAGTCCTTCAGCTAGTTAAGAAATTCCCCGCATTTTATGGAATCCGAAAGTGCATTCAAAAGTGACCGCCACCTTTCTCCATCCTGAGCCAACTCGACCCCTTCCGTGCCCCCACATCCCACCTCCTGATGATCCATCTTAATATTATCCTCCAATCTACGCCTGCGTCTTCCAAGTGGTCTCTTTCGCTCAGGTTTCCCACCAAAACCCTGTACACGCCTCTCTTTTCCCCTATACATGCTACATGCCCCGCCAATCTCATTCTTCTCGATTTGGTAACCTGAACTATATTTGGTGAAGATTATAGGTCATTAAGCTCCTCATCAAGTAGTGTTCTCCACTCCCCTGTTACCTCGTCCCTCTTAGGCCCAAATATTCTCCTCAACTCCCTATTCTCAAACACCCTCAGCCTAGGTCTGAATTCATGTATGCTAAGCTTTTAATAGCAGTTTCCATTTGTTAAAAGCAGCAAGTCTTCATAAATTTTAGCGAATCTGAGTTGAAGTCATTAATACCAAACAAGATCAATGGAGCGGTGATGCTTCTGACATCCACTTCGGAGTAGCCCAGTTCGTATCTCAACCTGTACATTAACTGTTACGAAGTTTAGCCTATTTCTGTTTAGTCCGTCCAGGCAAATAATGGGGCCGTGCCGTTAATTACACCACGATCACGCCTTCCCATTCTTTCCAAATCATTGTTCACTATCATTAAATAACTAGAAGCGATATAGCCTGCGCCAGCGACAGCGTCGTTAAACAAGTTGTAAGACATATATTACTATACTATTCTGTTCTGCAGACTGAGCCATAACGCACTCTGCACCTGTACTGTAAGAGATAGAATCGCCTCCTCTTTGCATTAAATTTAAAACCTTCTCATTTTAGTATTAATGTTATAACTAACTGTTTTAAGGGCGTTCGCAAAATTGCGGAGAGCTACTATGGCAATGTTTCTCAACCGCCGGGCCGCGGCCCGGTACCGGGCCCTTGCATCAATTATACCGGGCCGCAAGAGATTCTCCTGGAATTGATAACTAATTTAAATGAAATTTTATATTTGTCAACATGTCACACCATACACATAAGTGTACTAATACTATTTATGATTATGCCATAATTAATTATTAATACTTATGTTAGTTTACTGTATGAACTTAAAAAAATTGGAAAGGTACTGACGAGTAAATCTGTTGGGACCGGGCCCGCGTCTTATGAAAAAAGAATTTACAAGGGCCGCGATCTCACAAACTTTGGGAAGCACTGTACTATGGGATTCGTCATGTCTACCTGTCTCTGTGACTGTCTGTTCTTCTGTCTGTGTGTATGTCCGTCCTCATGGAGAAATTGCTCCGCTGGAAGAATTTGCATAAAATATCATATTTAAGGATTTCTCGAAAATCTGTGGAGAACATTCAAGTGTCACTAAACTCTGACGAGAACAACGGGAACTTTACATGACGAACTTTGTTTATAACACTATCTCGTTCAGTTCTTCTTAGACTGTGACATATTTCAGATCAAAAGCACACATTTTTTGTTCAAAAACATTTTTCCGAAAAGCGTTTCTTAATGAGATAATGTGAAAAATCTGGAAGAGCCGGAGAAGCTACAGACGACAATTCAATACGGCGCATGCCCTTCGCATGTTCTATAAACAAATCTATAAAAACACAATCAGAATATGTAATATTTACTGTTTTCCACAGCAACAGTGATTATGCAAACGCGCCTCAATATCGCTTGTACAAGCATATTGCCTTCCTTGTTTAGTATTTATGTTACTATCATCTGATTATTGGGGACCGCGGTAGCACAGTGGGTAAGGTGCTGTGCTACGAATCGGAAGGTCGCTGGTTCGATCCCAGCTGGTGTCGTTGGAATTTTTCATTGATATAAAATCCCTCCGATCGCACTAACCTTTCCTGGGGGTAAAGCGGCCGGTGCATAAGGCTGACAACCTTACCACCATCCTGTGCCGTTGTCACGAAATCTGGGAACCTTTACTTCCTGGAACCCTCTGGGCCACTTCTGGCCTGTAACAGGACTCTTTTACCTTTATCATCTGATTTTTGGTATTAATGTTACAACCACCTTACACTTAGTTATGGCTTACGCGACTTTCGGCACGTAAAGTGATTAAACATCTCTTCCTCAAAGTCACTTCACCGTGTCTGTGAAATAAAGCAAGTTGAGGTTGATTGTCTACGATATTTTACCACTTATCTCACTCTCCTCTTTCACCAAACACTCGGTACCAGGTCCCCTGTCTCAGATAGTTAAGAAACTTCCTGATTTTATGGAATAATAAATCTATATTAAGTTCAGTTTAGTCCAGGTACTAACATGGAAATTCTCTTAAGCTGCCTTTTAATGTTTTCCTATTTATGAATGGGCCTACGAAGGCGCCGGCATTCTGCTGGCAAATGTGGTAGTGCAACTCAACTTCGTCCGTTGTCCTTGTTTTAAAGAAGAACGGCTACATCTGTGCAGACTGTTGTGTGAGAAGAACACCTGCACGCTCAGATAAAATGCGTTTTACTGCGCTAGTACATCCAGCTCATAAAATAATTTGGTACGTAAGACAGCTGTTCCCTTCATGTGACTTAACTAAAATAATGCCGACCAAGATTACAAATAGTATATTGCATTACAAGCGTTAAAATTTATGTGACATCCAAGAACCTAAGTACATGAACCTCATAACATTCCAGTTCATTAGTGACATTCTAAACACCGTAGCTACACACTTAACATAACGTTGTAATTTCGGTACATTTACATTAGCACTGTTCGGTATAAGAGGAAGAACTGAAGAGATTACGACCCCATTTCGGGCCACAGAACTTAATGCGCTTTAGGATGGTGACGTGACGCCATGTAAAGTGATGTTATTATAAAGTAAGAATAATTCCTACTACTATGTGCATAGAAGCATTATCAACCAAGTAAATTCCAATTTTTTCCCCAAGAAAGTCCGAATCTTACAAAATATCGAATTTTTATGCATCTCGTGGAAAGTTTACTTAATCCTTTCACGTCTCCACCCTCGGCGTGACAAAACAACTCGACTTTGATAATAAAGTTTTTTTTTTTTTTTGTGGCAGAACATAAGTTGTTTGGGCGTTTTTCCTTTCTATTTGTATTTCTTTCGTGAGTTGAAATACATAACAGGTATTTAAGGTCTGAGAGATAGCAAATAACTAAAGTATTTCCCAGCACTTAGTAAGACTTTGCTAAGGCAAAACTCGTTATTTCTCCATTTCAATACTGCTTGGTCCAAATACCTGGTATTACAGACACGATTTCTTTCCGCCATCTCATTCAGAAGATTTATTTAGCAGTTTATAGCTGCTTAACTGAACAATGAACTTCCGCTTATTATGGAACACGTTTTTCATGACTTGGTTCAAAAACGTTCCCATACTGACACGGTATTGAGCAAATTGGTTTTAAAGATTTTTGCACCCTGCAAATCACTTTGTACGATTCTATTCCTATTTAGGTCTTTGTCTCACAAATGGTCGCATTGTTTAAGGTATTCAAAGAAAGCTGGAGATAGAATTTTCCTCATTATACGTGCCACACGCCCAACTAAGTTCATTGAACTTAATTACAAACATTGTAACATTTATGACCATATTACCAGTGTAAACGGATTATAAATATTTTATTCTATATTTCAGACTATACAATTTTTGGCAGGGTTCGTTGTAGTTTATAAATTTTAATTAATATAAATTCATAAAATTTGTATTAACCCTTATGTAGTGTCCGATTCTTGAAAATGGGACATCGTGTTGGGATCCGTACAGGGATGTTTACCGACCACTGCCACCGGGTGGAAACCCAAATGCAGTAAATAAATATCATACCATGCAGAAATCTGTTTATGACTAAGCCAAGGTTATTTAACTACAGATTAATACATCTGAAGAACGAAAATACTTGACAATTTTCTAGTCAGTCCTCTAAACCGAATTTAAAAAATCTGTCCAAATTTTATGTTCTGAGACCAGATCAAAGACAAAGAGGCAGGAAGGCAGGCAGGCAAGCGGGAAGATAGATAAGCTGGCGTGAGCTCCACACAATTGTTTCTTTTACTTTATAAAGAGGGTCTAAAATGCTGAAGGTACGTTATTATTACATAGTTTCAATCTTCTCCATCCTCCTTTATTTCTTCTTTCTTAGTTTCAGAAAGTCTATTTTTATTTTGATATGATTTATATCACTCTTATATTTAACGCCATTTCTGTGTTGTTTGCAATAAAGTATATAAATAGCGTCTTTAAGAGAGGTTTATAAATATTCTACACATAGTGTGGCTCATGTGTAGAATTATGTGCAAGTATGTCATGCGTCTTGCAATAAATGTGAAGACATCAGTTTAAAATTGTGGCCTCACAACTACGAAAATTAGCCTACATTTGGAGGAAGTCGTCTTCGAAGAAGGTTATTATATTAATTTGCAAGCATTCATATACTAGCCTGTAACTACGTAATAAAAACACTTTCTCCTTTTACACATTAAAAAAAAAACTTACTTTACATTTTACAAAACACTCAGTCGTATATTTGAGTGAAATAATTAATACCAAATTATCAATTTTATTATTTAAGCCATAAACCCTTCAGAGGCGTTCCTTCATAATTTACCTTTTCTAATTCCTACAACGAGCCGGTACCAGTGGCCGCGCGGTCTAAGGCGTGGGTCAGTGGCCGCTTGCTTGCTGGGATTGTGGGTTCGAATCCCGCCAGGGGGGATGAGTGTCTTTCTTGTGAGTGTTGCGTGTCGTCACGTAGACGTCTATGCGTCGAGCTGATCACTCGTCCGGAGGATTCCTACCGATTGTGATGTGTCTACCTGAGTGTGTTGATGAATCCTCGATAATGAGGAGGCCTTGGCCCACTAGGGGCTGTTGTGCCATAGTAAAAAAAAGCGAAGTGAGTTAACAAACTCGTTGACCCTGTAATAATCATGTGATAAGCACGCAAAATTAATGGTTTACTTCCAGTAAAGCAACTTCTGTCACTTTGCTTCAGTTTTACTCGTTTCTTTCTTATGAATTTCCTAATGAAAACATCCTTCTTTGCCAGTTACAGGTATCAGCTTCGGTCTTGCAGTGTCTAGATAAGTTTTGAAATGAGGATAGGTGTACTGTACACCAAGTTAGGTACATAACCTAAGGTCGTGACAGTATTTCTCCGTCACGTACACGGCGCTAGACGAAGTAACTGGGATGGCAGAGGCCGCACTTTGTAAAGCATTGATAGCAAGTGCATCAATGAGTATCATCATAAGAGACTTCCGTATGCATTCGACCATCAGAGTCGATTTATTTATTTAAGAACCATCTTAATGTTATCATCAGGACTTCTCCATCATCTTAATGATCGTTTTGCGAAAGTTCATTACATTCTTTTCTGTCTGATGTGTTTTACACCTCCAGCCTGGCTTATCCTCTTAGATTTTACGGTCCTTAAAGTATTAGGTGACGATGTTGTGTCAGCATACATGTACATTTATAAAAGCAAGTTCCTCTTTATGGGATATTCTAAATTGCCAGATGGTTCATTTATATTCCCAAGAAATCTGCTCATAGTACTTCGGGTCTCTTATTGAGACCAACTGCTAGGTATTTGAGTAGTTAGCTTTCTCCCCAAATAAGCATTGGTTTCTGAGGAAAACACAGTGGGTCCTCGCCCATGTCTCCTGCTCTGTAAATACTGGGACTTACTCTCTATAAAGCTGCCTGCGCAATCCAATCACTATGTATCTTAATATGTTTTGGAATGCGAAATGTTTTCACACTACACGGTAAGTCCATATAATGACTCCGATATCTAAATTAATTTCAATTCGTACTACTGAGTATCACAAAAAGGAAAAACACAGAAAAACAAGACAGCGTAAAAATATAGCAAGGAATAAATTTCTGAGTCATAGTCTGCCAAGATGAATCTACTGCTGCAGACAAAAGAAAATGTTATGCTTGTGATGAAATTAGGCTCCTAATGTTCTAATATTGACTTTCTCTCCGTATCATCTGCGAGTTCTTTAAGAACACCTGATCGAGAAGAACTGTGAAATGGAGAACACCAATTTAAAGAAAAGGCTCTATGCTGACTTTTCTGCTACATATTAACAGTGCCGTCATATCTATTGTGTATTAACAAAGGACAACCTTGAGTCCAAAAAGAAGCAAACGTCAGATATTATATCATAATCATTACTAAGTACGTTCAGCAATAGCTTTGAGGGAGGGTATTATGTACGATTTTTCTAATCCTTTGGTAAAATACAAATAAAGTGAGTGGTTACATAACATTATGAATTTTGTGACCATATCTCTAACCAAACCTAAATTACAAACATTAATAAATGTAAAGTAAAGTAATTCACAAACCCTCATTTCAGTTTTACACAAATTTAGGCACACTCTATGTTGGCATTGCAGCGCCACAATCAATACAGCATCTACTACAGTAGTCCACATTCCTCTTATTGAACCACTGCATGGCAAATCCTTTTCTGAGCCGTACTTCATTACTCGGGTGCAATATTCGCCTCAGTATTGTTGTACCTTGGGTGTACAATACAAGTAAGTTTCATAAAAAAAGTCGAGAGTAGTTCATACAGAGCTTGCATAAGGTTCTGTAATATGTAGCCTACAGGTGCGAAAGTACAGGACAAAGCTTAGAACTGCAATTTATTAGTAACATATTCCCATGGAAACTTAACGTAAGCTTTGTTTCTCTTTTCCTGATACTCAACAGCCTTATACATAACAGACAGCAGTGCCGCTGCGAACAGTATTACAGAAGATTTACGTTGTATTTCTAATTTCAAATGAAATATTGTGAGCTCTTTGTATTGAGTTTAACCTATCTTAATGTGCGACAGATTTATGGCCGGATGTGATCTTCCCGAATGCAAAATTCTTGTGTGTACCCTAACCTATATTTGTGGGATTTAGAACCACAACGTATAGCTTCTGGAGATATTCTTTAAAGCTGCTGTTAAAGAACGAAACATGAAGATATAGTTTAGTGAAAAATAAATGACATACGGATCCCTTAAGCTCCTTTGAAGGCTCAGGCTGCAAAACTACAAAGGATATGCTCTTCCTGTCACATTACTTCTGTCACTTTTGCTATGTTACGTAGAAACCTTACATAACTTGGGCGCCTGGTTTATTGGGCAAGAGCTTACCACGATGTTGAACAAACGTACAGCTATATCAAACTGAGAAATCTTTTTCCAATTCCATCAGGGGAAAATTATCTTATTTCATATTATGTTTTAAAAATTTTATGTTATGTTTAAAATATCTGTATTTAATTCAAATATTGCAGACCAGCTTCGGGGTCCATAAACTTTACAATTGTGTAAGTACAAGGTGTAAAACAGCCTGGGCGTAAAGCTGATAACTCATCTCTATTTAGTCCCGAGGGCAAGAAGGAATGGATCTCTACCACCGCTCCCCTTTATACCTTCATGAAGTGCGCAGCGACAGTTTTAATGTACATCTGCGTCTGACAGGGAAATCACAGATACCTAAAACTTTTATATGAAAAGTTCTTGTATTTGTGAATAATTAGCTGGGTCCACGGCAAACAGTTCCGTACCGTGTGCGGTCTGACAGCTGCAGAGTATTAGCCTTTGTGCCAGTAAATCCGTGCCTGCAGTAAATGAAGTTTGACGTCTGTGAGGTATGCTAAACCTCAAATGGCGTGTTTCTGCTCGTCACTGTAGCTCCTAGCTACCAGGACCTTACCGTGAAACAGCGAGTCATAGCGCACGACACAGCTTCTTGATGGAGCAGCCGACTCTCGGGTCATGCCGTGTTATTGATCACGCACCTGCAGAAGGCTCGCTGCCCGAATGGTGACCCAAAATATGTTGTTGCACTCCCGGAACCTGGCCGATAAACTTAACTTTTGTTCTGAAGATAATCGTATTTACCGACTCAAATGTCCGCTCCACCATTCGTTGAATAATTGTCATGTTAATTTTCAAAACATTTAAAATTTAGAAATTTATATTGGAATTACACAAGAAATTAAAAAAAAAATTCTCAATGAAGTGAGGAGAGGATTAGGTTCGGATAGAATTACTGTTATTCGCTTCCCAACCTGTTCCAGTCTGTATACATGAGGTCCCAAGAGAACAAGAAAAGCGTAAAACTTTTAATTTGTGAAGAGCGTCTATTTTGCAGAAACTCTGGAAAATTTTGGTCCTTACAGAACCATTCTCAGTGAGCCGTGCATTATCACACATTAGGAAAAACAATATTAACAGCTACAAGCAGTATATACATTAATTTAATTGCAATATAACCTCCCATCAGCTTAACTTTTATTTACACTGGAAACGTACATCGAAAGGGAGCTTACACCAGACGTCTTATTACTGTGTATTACCAAAGTGTTAGTGTCTATACTGGGTAACACTGCATTTATTATTATTTGTTCTCGATTTATGATGACGGGATAAGCCTTCCTGAGGATGACCCTACATGACACTTCTTGAAGTTCCTGAACAAATCGGTACTGTTGAATACCATAATGTGTACTTTGATGGTTTATCATTCGAAGTATTTACGACGTACATAATAAGAAAAAATGCTTAAAATAAATGTGAAGGTGTCTTTGTGGACTTAATTGAGACGTATGTGGTTGTGGAGGTGTAGCTCCACACATCTTTAACTTCATCGCTGTGTGGAGTGGAGTGTTCAGCTTCACGGATGGGCGGCAATACTCCCGCGGAAAATGCTCCAAGTACCTACTAAATAAGAGGATTAGAGAGACCCCAAAAATATTACAAACGACTAGCAGAAATTCTGGGTTTTATTTGCACCTCGTTCCAAAGAAGAAACTTTACTTACGAAGATTCTGTCATATAGGCGTTACATATTTTTCGGGGATATAAGGCATTTGTCGCCAGACAGCGGAAGGCATATTCAGCGTACAAATCTCCAGTGTCAACACCGAAAATAAGACTGAATATTCCATTGTTTGTTGCTACCAACTCCTTGTGATACTGCAGTATCGTGCTTTATTCTGTAACAAGCTTGCCAACTTGGGCGCGATGCAACGAATAGTTAATATACTGAATGTTGTCAGAATGTGTGTTTACAAGGCAGATATTCAGAAGCGGTTCATTGAGTATTCTATATGAATTATACATTGTTGTACTATACACATATTTTTTACAGTCTCCTTGTAGAATGGCTTCTAAAGTTTGCCCTAGAAGCTAAGTTCCTGGTTATTTCCAGTATATTGGTGTTTGCCAAGTGTATATAGTTACCATATATGACAGGATTAAGCCTGTGATATACTGTTTACTCTAGAGCACATGCACAGTTAATAAAAGATCTTTGCCGGAATAGACTTTGTAAAGTACATTGTGCCCTATTTTACTTGGCTCTTGCTTTAATGACGTCTTAGGCACTTTAAGGTTGTAAATTTTACTTACCGATGCTAAGCTAAGCCTGTGCGAGATTTAAGGTTTGCACAGTGCATTTTGGTTTTATCTGAATCTTCTGGGATGTGACACTGTGTCGGTGGTTTATTTTTTCTCGACGTTTCTGGGGCCTGTAATGCCATCACCTTCAGAGTATGAGGGGTCCACCGGACTTTTAGAAGGAGTACATTGCCTTCATATTCAAAAGCTCAGGGGTCAAACCTTGGTTTTGTAGGAAATTATAGCTTTCAAATTTACAAATAAGGCTTTGAACGTAGCACTACTAGGGTCAACTGGTATGTGTACTTTGAACGAAGTGTTGTAGGAAGTGCTTGTTATGCCGGGTTACCTTCGAATGTATCACTCCTTAAGATGACGTTAACAAAAGACTAAACAAACAATTGTAAAACACCAATGAAAGACCGCTAATGTACACAGGATTACGTAATATATTTATTTACTTTTCTGACGGGTTTCGGCCTATGAACGGCATCTTCGCGTAAAATTATGCTACGTTAATAAATAAAATCATTAGGAATTTTCTTATGTATACATATGCAAATTAGGATGTTTGTAGGTGTACCTACTTAAAAATAGATTAGTGTTTGGAATTACTCATCTTGAGGTCTGATGGTATCATTTCACGGTAGTTCTAACATCTGTTAAAAGTTTTTAAAAAATAATTTAATTTGGTTCCGTGGAGTTAACAGAATAATTGACACCCAAACTCTTTAAGAATATTGCTTGCCAGATATGAGTGACTTTGGTATTTTATTATTGATGTTTTCCATTGTATTACTACTGACTGGCATGGGTACTTTTTGCAACTCTATAACACATCCTCTTTAGTGGGATGCTAAATGAAATATTTTTTACTGAGTATTCTTTTGTGTTGTGATAGCCAGCTAGTAACTTTATTCTCTTCTAAATAACGATGGTCTATTACTGAAGGTTATTTTACGATTATGTACAGTAAATAAAGAATTATTTAAAAACAATAAATTCAGGAGTTCATGTAGGAGCAAAATTTCTGTTGGATTTCTTGAAAGTTGAAGTTGTCAGAACAACAACTGTCCCCACAATTGCCATGTTCATATTTGTCATTTCATTAAAATATCTAAGACAAAATTTTTTATTATCTCTTTGCACTGTAGAAAGATTTGATCCTTTACACATGACGTCATGTCGGGGCGCGTGGGTACAAGTTCACTTATTCTGAACTTAAGCTCTAGATAGAGTTTGGAAGTCAAATTCACGCCCCAGTTATCTTACTACCAGGGGAAATCTCCACGGTGTCCTTCGAATAAGAGATGGGTTTAACAGCAGAGCTACCCTTGGATCTCTGGAAAAAAGAAATATATTCGCTACTTACACTCCGTGGCCTAGATGCCGTACCGATTGTGGTATTTCGGCTCCTCTTCTTTGTATACATTAACACAAAATTTCACATGCATAATCTAGCGCCAAAATTGTTAGCGGAAGTCATTCAGCCTAAGTTAAAGGATTTTGCGTACCCGTTGAACATTCACTATACGCTGCACCTTTGAACCATGAGTACTTGATGGTAAAATGGCTTTCATTTGTAAATTCGTCGTAATATTCACGTCGTTAGTAATCTGGGTAAAGAACTACAAGTAAAAGGAAAGGTAGCTTTTGATACGAAAATGTGCATACCAAGTGTAACAAAATAGATATGTTAGTTTAAATGTCGGTGTATAGAGTTGATCTCACGGCAGATATTTGGTTACTGCTACGCCCTGTTGAAACGAGGTACTCAAGTAGACTGAACTTAATTTTATTCGTCGTAAGTGACGGCAAGGGAAGACGCTTCGTTCTTTAGTAGGAATGGAGCGATGTACACAGCTTCAGAGCTTGCGTTCTTCGGGATTATGAAACTCTACACTGTGTAAGCTTTTCCAGTAGCTTCTTTCTTGCATCGCCCTTAACTACAGACAGCTTTTCCGGAGATTTTTTTGACCGACCTACCGTCTATGTTTTTACTCAGAAGAGTTAGTTCTATCTTAATTTCAAAGGCAATGTCTAGCTCCGGCGAGATTTCTCAGGTGATTTCAGTTCTACAAAAACACAGAAATTCTCTTCAATTTTAGATTTTTTGTGGGTGGTGACCTCATAGGTTGTTGGCAATATTTTGGGAAAAACTGCTGCTTCCATCTTCAGTATAGCAACAGGTTCTCACCTAACAAACTACAGGACGTCGTATATCACAAGGTCTAGTTCCCTTAGCTTCGTTAGCACAACACAGACAGATGGTTAAATATATATTACAGAAATATTTTCTCGTAGGTCGTCAGATTTTTGTGCTCGCAGACAAGCAGACAAGCGAACAACAATACAATGATTTGTCGTAAACGTATTTTCCAAGAGCTTCTTTACAATTGTGCATAATTATTCGTTCTTATTGTTTTTTAGATATTTTACATAGATAATTCATGTAGCTTAGCATTTATTGTACAGAGGTAGTTTAACTGTCTCTATGACACATTGTTTCTGATCTCTACGATATTCTGTAATAAATGTCTAATAGTTAAACCTCGACATGTAGTAAACTGTTTGTATGCGCAACTGATACAACGGGTTGCATTATACGATCGATAGTGTTAGATGCTCTTCCTCTTACGTCTTCCAATACTCTTGCAAATTGGCACTGGAGATGGCTCCGCAACGCTGACAAGTACTTGAATATTCTTTCCCATTCGAAACGAATCTACTACGTAGGATTACGGGAGAGTAAAGCGGAACGGTTTCTTCATCCTATGTCGTAGCAAGCACTTGCCCTTAGAAAAAAGCAGGAACCGAATATGAACAGGTGCAAGCAATGAAGCGTGCTCAGACGGGAGTTGTTATGAATGTAGTTCAGGTAAGCGTTTGCTCTGCAGTATGTATTTCCTATCCAAAGCAGTGTGAATCAAGAACAGTTTTTACCATCATCAACTTCGCTATAAAATCTTATTCTAGTTGTACCAGTACAACTTTTTCCAACATCCTTTCACTTGCGTCACTCGAAATCAGTGGACTGTGACTCATTCACTACTAAGGAATCTCAGCAGCTGACAGAGATTCGTGAAAACGAAGGATATGCGAATTGACAACAGAAGTATAAACCTAACGAGCGACAGGAAAGCCTCGTAGGGAGCAAAATGAAGGACGAGGTCAAACAGAAGGAGTATGAATAGGGAATAGAAGTATGAAGGTTAAGGAAAGGTATACGATTATAGAAACAATAGGAAACAATAAGAAGTGTGAAAAGAGGAAAGGGGAACTACAGTAAAAGTCACCTTGAAGAGAAGAGGCATGAAGAACGACAGGGAAAGATTTATGATAACAGTTATAATAATAATATTAATAATAGTAATAATAATAATAATATCTTAATAATTAGCAAGAAAATGGAAGCGAAAGTGGAAACAAGACGCTCAAAAGCAATCCGCAGCTGAGTTTCCAGCAAACTTCTTCCGAAAATAAAAGCCAGAACGCAAAATGTATTCTGCTCACAATTGCAAGTGTGCAACAGCTACTGAAACATGGTTTCACTGAAGAAAAATGGCATGTTAACAAGAAAAAGCTCTTTCCTCTTTTGAACTTCTGCAGACTTTACCAGTTGTCTCGTTTAAAGTTAAAGTTACATAAGTTGCCTAACCTAACTTCCGTTGCCTGCGACTAAATAAATTAAAGCACATAAGCTTTGTAGTACTCGCCCACACGTCTCTCCACGTCTTTTCCCGGAAATTATTTTATGAAGTTCCATCAAATTTGGTTTCCAATTTATGCTGTAACACCTTTTAGCCTCATTTAACTTTATTTTTTTTCGTCGAATTTCGTAACTCACTCTTCACAGAAATCCAAAATCACAGTGTATAAAGGTTCACACAAACTGCTAATCGTATAAATAACTGCTTTTGTAGCACAAATAAAAATATAAGCAATTACTGCAAAGTCAATTTGAAAAATCTTCCATTACGCCACAAAAGTTTCTTCTTCAGAACCCTTCTATCAAACAGTTTTTCACTCTCCGTCTGTCTCTCGATTTAAACACAGATATCGGTTACCATATATAGGGGTACAATTAAATACAATTCCTTAAAACTCTCTACAAACACTTTATTAAATATTCAGCATTAATATATTTTCATTCGACTCCTCCCCGTGTTTTATCTCCGACAGAAATAAAAATAACTCGAAAAAAGGGAGACATTCTGGTGGAAGAGAAATGAAATTATCAATTGCAGCTTCCTGAAGTCTTCGTTCTAAAGTGAAAGCATTTTTCGTCCTTTCTTCAGGAAAATCAAAACAACACTAGCATGGCAGGAAATAATTCAGCTCGGGATGACAAATGAGAAGGCGGGGAAGGTGGTTAGTGTAATTTGTTTGACGACATTGTGATGGAATTCCTTCAAATTCGAGTGCAATTTTCATTGCTTAGGTTACGTCGGGATGAAATATCGGAATAGGCTTTTAATGCGTTGAGTGGAAGAATGAATATTGACTTCTAATTTGTAAAGTCTTTTGAAGTAAAGGGCCATGGCCAAATCCGCCTGGAACAGTGAAAAAGACTACGTTAAAATCTATCAATAAATAATGTCCAGAGTTCTGTCTGTAAGGCCCATCAGGCAATATAGGATATTACAAAACAAAGACAACCCGTGCAGTACAAAACAAATCACTTCACAACATTGACAAAACTTAACTTTCTTGCATGTACCTCGTAAATCAACGAAACAAATCTCGCTCCTGTCTTCGCGGGGATTTTACGTCATTTCGAAAAACTAAACTAATCCATATATTATATTTCTTCTAAAATAAAGTTTGATAAGCAACTCCTTTAACTGGCTCCTTCCCCCCACCCACTTAGATACATAGAAAGTGAGATGCTTTTTTCTTTACAAAACACAAGCTCATTCATTACTTAACAGCGAAGACATACCAACGTGCCTACGTTACTTTCTTTCCGCCACTGCGACTGTCACAAACCTCACAAATAATGCGATAAACAACGGCTTGGATGGGCCTCCTAAGAACACGGTTTCGTATGTCGGGTCTTCTACACTAGAAGCTTTAGAACGGATCCCCTGTTCTCTTTTATATGTCTTCAGGACCATTGAAATCACAATTCGCTTCCATTTCCCAGCCCCGCTCTTTATCACAAACGTCATCCCTGCCGACATGTCAAAGCAGAAGGAAAGAAAGAAGAGGCTTGGTCTTACATTAAACACGACAGATCTTCAGTAGTATAGACGCAGTATTGTGTTTACTGAAAAACACTCACACACATACTGCGAATACACTGTCAGGGTCACTCGCTTCAAGTCTGTTCAAATAGATGGAAAGAAGTGAAGGCACCACAGGAAGGTATTTCACGATAACTAACAAGATTACACGATGTTTCACACGTTCGCGCACCTTCTTTACAGTGAAGGCATTCGAGGGTCAAGTGCCGAGTTCTGAATTCAGGAATACAATTTTTTGAAACATGTGTGTCGCTTCGTTTGAAATTCAGCCTTCATAAAATGCATGATATAGGGGTCATGTGCCATTCTAAATTAGTTCCAGGTACTTAGAGGGTTCTCTAATTTAAGTGCAAATGAACTGCGGAGACCAGGCCTACCCTTTTTCGCTTCCATTACGAGTGATGAGAATGTTTCTCATTTCCTCCACTACTCTATTTTGCCCAGAAACTAATAATTGTTACATTTATGCAGATTGGGCCATGGTTTCAAACGCCTCTTGCACCAACAGCGCTCGAAGAGCCAGACAAAATGCTGTTGCTGTGCAGAGCGAATTGATTTCTTTTCATACTGAAAGGTTTGAAGCAGCCGCTGGGTGTAAGCACTATAGCATCGAGGTAACAGGAACGCGAAATTATATCCACATGCCTTCTCAATTTGAATATTATCTTTGTGTGAATGATTAGCGTCACTCTTCAGTTATTTTCAACCGGTAAGAAGGAATTCCGGAGATGAAAAATATAACCTCGAATTTTACTTGTTTTGCATGAGTGTGGATCTTGGTCCGTGTCACCAAGGGAAGAGTAAGTTCGAGGGTGTGCGAAGACAGGCTGCTGGGTACCGAGCATGAGCCTAGAGGCTAGAGGATCTTCTATTATGAGGATATTTGGACTTTGTATTTTATACACAATTTTTTAGAAACTCCCGAAACAAGAATCACCTTAGGAGATATAGGCTTGGATTGGTTGAAATTATGCAAGGGTTCTCAAGGGAACAGCGCAGGAATGTGTGGAATGATCCCTCTGCATCATAACAGCGACATATGACTGGCCTTTGTCAACACGTTGGCATAAACATTCTGGTTCCATAAAATGCTGGTACTTATTGACTAGCTGGGAGACTGCCCGCATCTCAAGAAAGCCTCATCTCAGTTAAGTTAATCAGATACAGGTGTCGAGAGGCATTTCATTTTTTTAAAAATAAATGTAACCCTATGTTAATCTAAAACGTCATTAAATTCTGAAATAATTTGCACGCTGTCCTCTTAGTTGAACAATAATTGTTGAAAAAATAATGTGCCCTATTTTTATGTCACAAATTTAACCCTCTGGTTGCTATTACCAATGAAGATGACTCAAGCGCTAATGCTGTATTTTATCCGGTACGGGTCCATTTGGAAATCTGGCGGGTTACGGTCTACGAATATTTTAACTGATTTTTTATGATTTTCCTAAGTCCATCATACCAACGATGGGGCAAAACCTTACAACTGCTTCCTTACGTATCTTTACAATTTCAATATTCGCTATTATCCAGGAATAAGCCTGCAATAATCCCAGTAAGTTTATTTAAACTTCTCTTACAGAATATTGCAGTTTCTTTTAAATTTCTAAATTATAGTGCTGGTCTGCTTGTAGATAACGAGATGAAATTGTCTTGCAAGTTGAAAGTTATATGTTGTGGGTATAGCATTAGGTTTTGCAGTCCTAGTTAAATGTCGAGGCAAGTGACGACCGGCTTAATTATCTCAGCGTGTAAAGCATTATGTGATCAAAACGTTTTGAAACATAACACCTCAGAAGGTAAAATGTGGTCTGTTTAAAGCTTCATATTCAGTTTGTTTATTTGCATATTACACACAAACGTGCCCTTTTGTACTGTTACAATAATTGTATGGATTGTGGAGGTTTTGTAAAGCATTTCGTACCACAAGAATTCGGTCCAGAATATTTCGCTTTCCCTTTACTGCTTCAGACACGCCGTTTAAAATGTGGATATTTATAATCTTGATTTTTATCATTTAAGGATCGGAACTTGGTCTTCGTCCTGATGTCTGTCTTCCCATAACCTTGATGGATGTGGAATATATTGATGTATTCATGGAAGAGATAATATATTATTTTATTACAAATTTTAATATGATGCAGCAGTCTACTGTCATACGCACTACTGTATATCGTGACTGATTAAATTACAGGCAAAGAAAAAGTTCTATTGACGATAGGTTTCTACAGTTTGAAACGCGCAGAGGTATTTAGTTTTATCATTACACATTAAAGTCGTTTTCTGTTGGTTTTGGTGTAATTTACTGCTTCAAGTTCATAACTCAAGGGTACGGATACAGAGGAGTAAATTTGTATTTTTCATAAAATAAAATTATTTACCACTTGCGTGTCTTTAAATTTACATTTAATTGAATTAGAGATATATTGTGGGCCTTATGGATGTGACGTACAGCAAGCGTCATTTTGTTATGGGAATTTTGTGTGAAATTAAAGAAAAAAAAAAGATATTTCCAGCGTATTTCAAACAGAGTACACGGGGTATTAAACGTTATGTCCAATTCGTGGAGAATGCAGCGCTCACTAAATTGACGACTCTGTCAATATGCATTTACTGCCACATCCACAGTATAAAAGCGCTTGAAGTTTGAGGTTTACTTCTGTGTTTCAATCTGTCATCCTGTGGGCTATCAAAATAAATATATCAACATATTTGTAGTATATTTGTGTACAACATACGCTGTCTAATTCTTTTGTTTAATAAGAATCCCACAAGAGCAATGAAAATGTTCGCGACAGAGCACACGCATCTCTGAAGGCCCTTGCTTTGGAGCTGCCGCTGGGCAGATAATTTTGCGATCACTTAATACTTGACGAGGGTATAAAGTGGCAGTACAATTTGACTAAAAGAGTATGGCTCCTGTGGTAATAAACAAGCTTGTTGAAACATAAGCCTAGTAGGTAAACGAAGAAATAAATGCGTAGTGAGAGTACAAAGTATCAAGAATTATAAAACAACAACCCGCAAATTATACATTTGACTGTGCCTGAAGTGAAAGTGATAATTACAAATAAAGCAAAAAATTTTGATAATGATGATGACAATTATGATAAATATTATTACTACGAGGTATATCCTGCTTATGTTACCTGGTTCCATAGTTACCTCACCAACAGATTTTCCCGTGTTGTTTACCGAGACGCACTTTCCACACCGTTTGAAGTGTTGTCCGGTGTGCCACAAGGAAATTTTCTGGGACCACTTTTTGTTATTGTTTTCATAAACGACTTATGTAGTGCTGTCAAATATTCAAATTTCTTTCTCTTTGCCGACGACGTTAAAATATACTGAGGAATAAAATCCACATATGACAAATAAATATTTTTCGAGTGTAGTGTATTTCAAGTGACATGAAAATAAACGTCAACAAAAGAGGAGTAATTTCCTTTTGTAGAGAAAGAAACTGGCTTGGTTTTGATTACAGACTGTGTGAATCTTCCTTCACTTGCACGGACTGCTTCAGAGATCTGAAAGTGCTTGTAGATATAAAGCTTCCTTTTCACCAAAAAGAAGGTAACTTTTTCTCTCAAGGTACTGGCTGTTTGGGGTTAATTCGGACTGTGACTTTCTCCTCTTGGTCACTGCACAGGCTTCTGAACCTGTACTGAACTCTAGTCAGACCTAAATTGAAATGTGTCTCTCTTGCGTGGCTATCTACCGGGGTGCTGATAAGTCCTTAGCCCGAACACGAAGGAAAAAAAAGCTGCATCTGTCAAAAGTGTGATGGGCAGAGGAATGTACTGATTTGGCTAGGGTAGGGACAGATGGTGGACTGTTGTGAATGTGGTAATGAACCTCCAAGTTTCAGAAAATGCGGGGAATGTAGCTTGTTTCCTTTCTGGACGGGTTAAGGACTTATCAGCACCCCTCTATCACTCCTTCAGGTGTCTGCAGCTGGAAGGCAACCAGTCGAATTTTGTGTCTCTTTGTCATCACTGTATTTTCAGTCACCCAGATTACAGTTGTGGAATGTTTTAAATTGCTTGAAATTTCACACCTTATTTTAAGGAATGTTTTCAGTGTTTCAAAATATATTCCTATTTCTGTTGGAAGTTGTTGGATTACGCGTGACAAATCAAAATTTTAGGGCTTCAGATTCTTTAATGTCGACTTTAAATGTCAAATATTCTTATCTGCTCGATGCGCTTCGGTGGCAAATGCCGTCGACAGTGATACCGATATATGCACAGCACGTTCGGCCTCCGTCAATATAATCGGCTAGTATCTGATGCTTTTATACTACATAATTCAGTAACTGTCTAACCTCCGATTCTGTGGTATATCTAAATTGTGTGTTTTATATATTAAATTCTGTTAATTATATACTTTTTTACTGCTTATAAGATTGGCCGTGTGCTGGTTAAGTGCGTTTTGTATATTAGTTCTCTTTAATTCTGCATACTTTGTGCTAGTTTTAAAATTGGCCCTGTGCTGTTAAACTAGCACGTTAATGAATGAGGAATTGAATTATTATTATTATTATTATTATTATTATTATTATTATGCTCATGATCAAACAATTGCTTGATAATTTTACAACAGATTCAACGCAGCACAGCGTGAAAAAAACATCTCATTTTTCGGTATGATGGGTCTAAATTTTTATGGGTTACATAACGACAAATGCTTCAGACATCAGCGACTTTTCCTTTTACCGTGAGATGGAATATTCTTCACGCTGAATGACAAAGATTTCTTTATAGCTACATAGACCATTGAAACGCGTTAACCAATAATATCAGCCAGTCATTCCTGTAAAGAAAGGAGGAAAAGCAGAAGATATAGCAATAAAATGCGTGATGCACCCTCTATAATATTCTCTTCTATGTGAAGAAAGTAAAAAGCTTCACCTTGGAGCTAACGCGCCCGGTAATACTTGAAGACGAAATAAAGCCCCAAAGAGGAAGAGACTGGAGTGGCAATATAAAAAATCCCCTCACGAAGGGCTTAAAAACTACTTGCGTCTTCTAAACAATGCATTCTGAATACCTGCTTTGAAATTTTACGCTCCATTTTTTTTTTAAATAAGAGTCACTTAGGCTTACGTCTAGTGCTTGGCTGTAAACAATGCGAGTTTCTGGATAACATCAGGTTACCAGGAAGGGAATTACAAATTCTAAGGAATGTTTGGAACTTAGCTTCCACTCCAGGGACTGCTGCACTGAGTTTATAGAATTCATTCTATTCACCAGGCTCTTAAATTCTGTCCCTGGGAATCCTTACTAAATCTTCACAATCAAAAGAGGAATCCTTTCCGCAGCGGGAAGGAGATATCTTTCTTCTAAGTGCTGTTTGTTCTGAATTTTGTATTGTGTTTCAGAAAGCCAGTGAAGGAAGCCTTTTTTCCATCTCTCAGTAATTAAAGCCAAGAATTACTTTTACTTTTACGGCAACAGAAATTATATTCTCTTGTGAAATTATACAACACACACATAAGAAGAAATCTGTAAATAGATTCTTCGTAGAAATGTTTTTAAGAACCTTAATGTTAATAACGTGCAAATAATAAAGAAGTATCAGTAAGCGTTTTTCTAACTAAGAACACGCATGAAGGACCCACTGTTACAAAGAGTCTGGAATTGCATGAAGGAAGTAAGAAGGCAACAGAAGAAAGCTTGGATTTGAATGTACGTACTTCAATGTGTGTAGGTATTTTTTTTTGTCGGATATAACCATAAGAATAAATGGGAGAGAAAGAGGATCGGTGCCACATTGAGCACAGCGTAACACCTTACTTTTCTGTCACAAGGCAGTTTATTTGCAATCTCAACAGGATTATGGCACAATTATTTTTTGCTCGTTTCAAAGTTGTTCGAAATCCAACCTTCACCCTCCATTTTAGGATCTTCTTAATATTTCATTGGTTCTTTTGTTTGTTGTTTTCGTCATAACCTGTGTCTTTATTTAGTTCTCATAACAAAGGAGGAATTCATATGAGTGCTTTTATCTTCGCAAACTACATTTAAGCAGTCGCAGCTCATAATAAAGCAAATGGAAAGAATAAGAGGCTGAAGATGGGAGGTACAAGGGGTGTTTGGGTAAGAAGAGGACTTATTTAAAAAATGTCTGGAATGAGAGTGCTTATGTTAACATTTACGCTAATAACTTAAAAATTACGCACCATTGAATTGGGCATAAATCATGGTATGCTGAAAATAGAATTTTAAAACCGGGATGATCAATTGGGGTACTTAAGCACACAAAAGAGAGTAATATTAGTCTGAATAGACAAGCAGTATTAAATGGTAAGTGAATTTTTTAACATTCGGAATGATGAATTTTACGCAAACTAGGAACTGTCCAATCGACGTCGTCCAATTTTACGAAGTATTATTGTATGTTACCTCACTCCAAAGAAGGTAATTTTTATTGTTAATTACTGAAATTTTTAAAGTAGAAGTGTAGTGTAGTGTGTGTGTGTGTGTGTGTGTGTGTTTGTGTGTGTGTGTTTGTGTGCGTGTGTGTGTGCGCGCGCGTGCGTGCGTGCGTGCGTGTGTTTGTGTGTAGAGGATTTTCATAAACCCGGGAATTTTGTTCTTGCATGTCTAAGAAATATCAACGTTAATATTAGAATGAGTTACGAACACAACATAACTTACGAAGGAACTGTTCAGAGAAATTAAATCCGTAACTGCCACAACAACTTCCTTAAATACAGAATTCTGTTCTCAGAAAATTATGATTGTGTTCATAGTAATGTCATTATTTTATTAAAAGAATAGGCCAAATATTTTCAGGGTCCATTTTGTGGATAGGGACAGGGAAGACAGAAATTTGGAAGTTCCAATTCATATTTAATACAGCCGTCTTTATTGTACAGTATACCTTCTGAAAACGTGACTGCTTGTAGTACACCTGTAGTGATACCACACTTGATCCTATTATTTGTAAGCTGAGCACGCCTGAAATTAAGAGGAAGGTTGTACTGGTGAAGCTTAACTAAATGCCTCATACCGTGCGATTCACCTACAGACACGGTTACAAGCTGTCGTGTCATAATACCTAACGGTGCACAATTTGTCCATCGTCAGTTTCGGCTTAGTCTGTTGGCTCTGGATTACATCTCTCGGACACCAAATTACTGAACTGATCCATACGGAATATTCCAGATCTTCATGGCTTTGTTTGCACTCCATGATAATTACTGTGCTATGTTTCACATTTTTAACACCCATAAAACAATACACAGGACCAGAGTATTGTTCGTGTATTTTGAACTAAAATATTGACCGTTGGGAAAACACGCCAGATAGAAACAATGTAATTAAGCGGCTTTTTAAGTGCCTTAGCAACATCTTTACTTTTTCTCTGTATCAGGTCTGCATTATAGGCCGTATGCTTGTGTAGGCACTGCCTTTCAACCACACTGTCAGTCGGATGGAACATTCGTGTTAAATTCTACAGACGTTCTGCGTTAACGTTTCAAGGCTCACGTAGTCTCTCCATTGCAGAGAAGAGACCTTCACTCTATGTAGGGAAGAATTTACTGTTTTTATGAGAATCACAGTGGAACACACTTATATGTCAATGTGAATAAAAATCCAACAGATGCAACAGTATGCAGACATTTATTTACTGCAAAGCTACTCTACATGTAAATTATTCCTTTTTGGGTAATTCCCCGGCGTCTGAGTTCTAATTGCCGACGTTTCGGAACTCACTATCGGTTCCATCTTCATAGGCAGGTGACTGAAGTACTTCATTCACCTGTCTATGAAGATG
>Ga0123355_10001768_pt1 | contig 30256 bp, 34 predicted proteins | sample TergutEmb28metaG_3_FD_89872 | JGI IMG/M metagenome (GOLD analysis project Ga0123355, IMG submission 89872) | Embiratermes neotenicus P1 segment gut microbial communities from Petit-Saut dam, French Guiana - Emb289 P1 | ecosystem: Host-associated > Arthropoda: Insects > Digestive system > Gut ... | reverse complement strand
TAATGATCGCCTTTGATGATATTGATGAAGGCGATCAAAGCCGGATAAAATAAGGATTTAAACGAGGTGATACCATGCTCCTATGCAAAGTTACAGGAAGCGTTATATCAACAAGAAAAAATGAAAAATTAAAAGGCTGCAAGTTTCTAGTCGTAGAAACGAACGAAGGCAATAGCCTAGTAGCCATAGATCAAATAGGCGCAGGTGTAGGCGAAACAGTACTTATCTCTCAGGGGAGTGCAGCAAGGTTAGCAGCCCCCCAAGCAGACATACCAATAGATGCCGCGGTCGTAGGTATCATAGATGAATAATCTTGCCCAGCTAAAACAAATGGTAAAAGATTGCGGCATTGTAGGGGCAGGAGGCGCGGGCTTCCCAACGTACAAAAAATTGGATAGCCGCGCTCATACAATCATATTAAATTGTGCCGAATGTGAGCCTCTTTTAAGCCTGCATAGTCAATTGCTAACTCATTTTACCGAAGAGATACTCTCAACATTGCGTAATGTGGCAGAAGTTTTGGATGCCAAGCCGATAGTAGCAATAAAAGAAAGCCGTCCAGAGGCCATAGAAGCGGTTGGCGATCATATAGAGGTAGCTGTGCTAAAAGACTTGTACCCTGCAGGGGACGAAATACTGCTGATTCACGAAGTCAGCGGGGTAGTTGTGCCGCCTGGTACTTTGCCAATAGAATCGGGCTTTATCGTTTTAAATGTTGAGACAGTCTATAACATACATTTGGCTAAGCCTGTGACGCATAAGTGGGTTACCGTTGCGGGAGAAGTAGAGCAGCCTATAACGATAAATGTACCTGTTGGCACGACTATCAAAGATGTGGTAAAACATATAACTACAGATAATCCTGCTTACATAGCTGGTGGCCCAATGATGGGAAGTGTAGTAGATTCATCATACACAATCAAAAAAAATACCAACGCCATCATCGTTTTGCCATCGAATCATAAACTAGTGCAAAAAGGAAGTGCCAGTGTAAACTTGAATAGGGCTTCATCCGCTTGCTGCCAATGTCGCTCCTGTACAGAAATGTGTCCTCGGTTTTTGCTGGGATATCCTATTCAACCTCATCGCATTATGCGCGCATTGGTGGTCAGAGATGCGAGTTCAGATGCTTTTAAAGGTGTGGCGTACTGCAGCTTATGCGGTCTATGTGAGATGATGGCCTGTCCGCAAAGCCTCTCGCCTAGGAGTTTGATTAAGCTGTTTAAATCTGCGCTGCACATGAGCGTAGGGGCGACCGCCCTCGGTCGCCCGCGGGCGTATCAATCATTTGCGGGCGACCGAGGGCGGTCGCCCCTACTGAGTATGCCACACAGACGACTTAGCACAAAACGCCTAAAAATGCGCCTCGGCTTAGCAAAATATGATCTAAATGCCCCATTGGAAATGGTGAAAATATGAAAAAAGCAATAGCAATAATAGAGTTTACAACGGTATCTGCTGGTATAAAAGCTGCTGATACTATGGCTAAAACCGCAGATATAGAACTTGCGGAAGCCCAGGCAGTATGCCCAGGCAAGTACATTATCGTAGCCGCGGGTATTTTAAGTGCAGTAACAGCAGCGGTAGATGCCGCCAAAGTCATTTGTGAAGAGCGTCATATAAGTAGCTTTATACTAGGTAATCCCCACGAAAGCCTACTGCCAGCCTTTTACGGCACAAATACTATAGAAAAAATCCAAGCCCTAGGAGTACTAGAAACCTTCGACGCTGCCTCTGCTGTTATGGCGGCAGACACGGCAGTAAAAACAGCTATCGTAGAATTGATAGAAGTAAGGCTAGCAAAAGGCATGTGCGGAAAATCCTTCGTAACCTTGACAGGAGAAGTATCGGCTGTAGAAGCCGCTATATCTCGCGCAACAGAAGTAGCTGCAGAAAGCGGCATGTACTTGGATTCCTGTGTAATAGCCAACCCAGATAGCAAACTAGAAAGGTTTTTACTATAATGCTTACCGCAGAGCGCAGGCAAATTATATTAGAAAAACTTCAGTCCGAAAAAAAGGTGATCGTAAGCCAGCTTAGCGATCTTTTTTGCGTTTCAGATGAAACCATACGACGGGATTTGGATCATCTGTGTAAGGCAGGCCTAGCAATAAAAAGTTATGGCGGGGCAATATTAAATGAAAATGGAAACGATCTTCCCTTTAGTATAAGAAAAACACAAAATGCCGAGCAAAAGAGAAAAATAGCAGAGCTTGTAAGCAGCTTAATAAACAATAACGAAAGTATAATGCTAGATGCAAGTACTACTGCCGTTTTTGTGGCGAAAGCTTTAAAAGAAAAGAGCGGACTTAAGGTGATCACCAACTCTATTGAAGTAATGATAGAACTCTCTGATAAGCCGGATTGGACAATCATCGCCACAGGTGGCCATCTAATGGGAGATTATCTGGCTTTTGCAGGTCAGCGGGCTGTTTCAGAGATAGCGTCTTTTTATGTAGATAAACTGGTTTTTTCTTGTAAAGGCTTGACTAGAGATGGCATATTTGAGAGTAATGATGATTTTTGCCAAGTAAAACGTGCTATGCTTAAGGCGGCGAAAACAAAAATTTTAGCAGTGGATTTTAGTAAGTTTGATAGGGCGGCATTTTCTAAAATTACGGATATTTGTGATGTTGATATGGTGGTTACAGATGCTAGGCCTAGTGATGAGTGGGTTGAATGGTTAAAAGTCTGTGGAGTAGATTTGGCGTTTTGCGAGCGATGATTTGGTTAAAAGCTGTTATGTGTTGCATTTGTGTATTGTATGTGTCATAATTGGAACACATTTGAAAGGGGTCGTTTATTGTGGCTAAAACAGCAGTTATAAATATCAGAACCGATGCCGAAACCAAGCAGGCTATAGAAAGCCTATATTCTGCATTTGGTATTTCGGTATCTGACGCAGTAAATATATTTTTTAGAAAATCTATAATGCAAAATGGTCTGCCTTTTGATATGCAAGTTCCGCGATATAATGTCGGGAGGTCGCAACTAACAGAAAATGGATATACACCCAAATTTGAAACCGAGCTTCTTTTAGCGGCTGAAGAATGCTATGCAGCTGTTGCGAATGGTACTACTAAACCGTATGAAAACGCCGAAGATCTCTTCGCTGATTTGGATGCGGAGGAAGATGATGAATGATGCGAAATATTATATAATAAGATCGGCTAAATTCAAAAAAGCTTACAAACATGCAAAAAAACAAGGCAAAGATTTATCTCTTCTCGCTTGGGGAATCAATCAATTGGCCAAGGATATTCCTTTGCCTCCTAACTGGAAAGACCACCAGCTAAAGGGTAGTATGAGGCGTTTCCGTGAATGCCATATTGATGGTTCTGGTGACTGGTTACTTGTATATGAAAAAAGAGAAAAAAGTATGCTTCTCTATTTAGTTTCTACAGGAACTCATGATGAAGTGCTTGAATAGTATCCATAGATGCTTCCACCAAAAGCTTCACAAAAATATCACCTATATACAACCCCCCTTTCCTGCTATGATTTAGCAAAAGAGAAAGGGGTATTTTTATGAATCAATTCAAAATGCCAAACGATATTCACTGGGTAATCCCGGCGTTTTCTTTGCATTGGATTTTTATGCTGAAGGATTATTATATGGAGACAGGCGATGCCTCTCTATTAGAGCGTTATCGCCCAACCATGGAGAGTGTATTGGCTTGGTTTAAACGGAAGACAGGCATTAATGGCCTGGTAGAAGATGTGGGATATTGGGATTTTGCCGATTGGACAGATGCTTGGGACGATATAAGCGGAGTACCCAGAGCGGCAACTGCCGGCCCATCTACAATTCATAACTTGGTATACGCTTATGCCCTAGAAACAGGCGCATTTATTATGGAAGCCCTAAACCTAAATCCTTTAGCAGATAATTACCGACAGGAAAGAAGCAGCATATTAGAAAAAATTGAAAATCTATGCTGGTCAGAAGAAAAATACCTTTACCGAGAAGGACCAGCATTTGAAGAATACTCGCAACATGCTCAAATGTGGGCAGTGTTAAATGGCATTTCGGCAGGAGATAAAGCTAGGAAGATTATGACTACAGCGCTGTCTGATACTAGCCTGGTGCCTTGCTCCTTTGTTATGCAATACTTCCTCTTCCGTGCATTAGAAGAAGCCGGAATGTACGAAGAGACAGAGCAGCTTTGGGATTTATGGAAGAGCCTCATCGACTTAGATCTAAGTACTGTGCCAGAAATCCCCGGTAAGTATACCCGTAGCGATTGTCACGCCTGGGGTTCACTTATGCTTTACGAGCTTCCAAGAAAGTTTTTAGGCGTACAACCTCTAAGCCCGGGGTATGAAAAAATTGTAATACAGCCAAAAGCCCTGTTCCTAAATGACTTTTCTGGAGAGGTGCCTACACCTAAGGGCAATGTCAAAGTAAATTGGAAAGTAGAGGCTGGAAAGTTTAAGATAGAAGGAAATACACCAGTGCTTTCGGATGTAATTTTACCGGATGGCTCTAAACACGAAGTTGTAGGCGAGTTTTCGTTTAAAGGAAATATTTCTTTTCTTTGAGAAAAGGTTGTCGCAATTCCGCTTTGTTTAATCGCTTTGCGGTCTAAGCGATAAAGGCGTAATTTAGATTTTCCTTAATATGTTTGTCTATATACGCTAAAATGTCCTGCATTAATTCGTCATAAGTCACCTTCATGCCCTCCTGATTATCCAAAGTATACGGCATGGATAAAATGTTTTCTCGATTATTTCTATCATTTAGCTCATCAACTCATCGAAAGATAGTTTGTCGATATCGAACTTATTTTCGAAATATCTATTCCCATTAAGCGCGAGATAGTGTATAATGAATGTTGAACACCAAACCCCATCTATTGGTGTATTCATATTTGTCATCTTTTTGTACTATTGTAGCGTATATGCTTGCGTAGCGCAAATATCTCATGTTTGAAATAGTCTCAAAGCGTGTAATAATGAGAGGTTGAAAGCTTATGACCAAATCATCAACGTTTAACATATAAATAAAATGGGCGTTTGGAGAGTGGGGTTGATACAATCACACGATTTCAAATGCCTTTTTCGTTTTTGACTTTGTCGTAATTATATTTGAAAAGCTTAGTAATTAAGGTGTCATCTGTGAAGGGTGGAAATGACGCAGTTCAAGTAAGTTACTTTCAAAAATACTGAAGTCGTGATAGAATAGCTTTACTAGTTGAATGGAGTGATTTTGAATGAGGAATTAAAGCTATACTTGGACACATCTACAATTAGCCATTTATTTGCAAACGATACTCATATAAGATGGAAGACACAAATCTTTTATGGGTTGATTTGACAAAAAGCAAATATGATATATTTATATCCCCTGTAGTGATTAGCGAAATAAAAAAATGCCCAGAGCCTAGACAAAGTTTAATGTTTGAAAAATTAGAACAGATAAAGTTTCAAATCCTAAATGAAACTGATGAGGTTTACACTCTTGCAAATGAATATATCAAAGGCGGTGTTCTCAATGAAAAGAGCCGTGATGATTGCTTGTATATTGCCTATGCAGTTATCTACAACTGTGATGTGATTGTATCATGGAATTTTAAGCATTTAGTAAATTTCAAAACTATCAATAAAATAAAAGTTGTAAATACTATCCATATGTATAAAGAAATAGGAATTATATCACCAACAATGCTAATAGAGGAGGAAATCGAGTGAAAACAAGCATAGTGATGGATGAGTTGCGCAAAATTCGTAATGAAAACTCTTTGCGACATCATGGTATGACCAAAGAAGACATATCAAAAGAACACAGAGAAGCTGTTGATTGGTTCATTTCAAAATTTGACAAACCAATTGAGATAGTCAACTTATCTAATTAATTAAAATCATGAGGGCGCACTTATGTACCACAGCGAGTGTGATACAGAGTTAATCGCCAATTCAATCGCTGATATATTGCGTGGAAATTTTGATGTAACATACAGTAGGGCTGGTGCACAAACACAGGATATAATATTTACCTTGATTACTGTCATTAGGAGTGTGTTTACTGTTGTGTTTTTCATATTTGCTTTGCGAAGAATAAGGAGTGGCGACAAGCGGACGATTACGAAAAAAAGAATTGCGCCAATTGCACTTTGGGCAATCGTTACGGTTGTTATGATTGTTTCTTTACTTGTTTTTCCGGGGCTAATGGGAAGTGGTGCAACGTGGTCACTTGTTCTGTCCATTGTATCACTTAGCGTCTTAAAAATTAATCCAAAACGAAAATATTTTTGATAAAGGAGAATAAACAATTATGGAAGAGTTAACATTACCAACCCTTACACTGACACCTAACTTAAATGAAGAGATATTACAGCCACCAACAGTTGCAGAGCCAGAACCAGCAGAACTGGACATAGTTAGCCAAGAAATGAGTAAACTGTCTGAAGAAGAACAAACTATGGTAAAAGAGTTTGCAACCCAAATTGATATCACAAACACTAGTATCGTTTTACAATACGGGGCATCTGCACAAAAACATATTGCAGATTTTTCGTCCTCAACCCTAAATAATATCAGAACAAAAGATATGGGTGATGTTGGTGGTATGCTTGCAAACCTTACCGTAGAGCTGCAAGGCTTTAACTTTGATGAAGAAGAAAAAAAAGGCTTGCGCGGCCTATTTAAAAAAGCACAAAACAGGGTTGCCATGCTAAAAGCCCAGTACGATAAGGCAGAGGCAAACGTAGACAAAATTGTAGTTTCATTAGAGAATCATCAGCTAACACTTTTAAAAGATATTGTCATGCTAGATAAAATGTACGAAATTAACACGGGATATTTTAAGGAACTGACCATGTATATTCTAGCGGGTAAAGAAAAGCTGCAATTTGTGCAAGATAACGACCTAAAACTGCTACAAGAAAAAGCGGCACAAAGCGGCCTTCCGGAAGATGCCCAAGCAGCTAACGACCTTGCAAATATGAGTAACCGTTTTGAAAAAAGAATCCACGATTTGGAATTAACACGCATCATATCTATCCAAATGGCACCACAAATTAGAATGATACAAAATAACGATGCGTTGATGTTAGAAAAAATTCAAACATCTATCGTAAGTACTATTCCGCTATGGAAAAGCCAAATGGTACTTGCCCTTAGTTTACATCATTCCCAACAAGCAATGCAGGCACAGCGCAGCGTAAACGAAGTGACTAACGAATTGCTACGCAAAAATGCCGAGGCTTTAAAAACAGGCTCTATCGAAATTGCAAAAGAATCTGAACGCGGCATAGTAGACCTTGAAACTTTGAAGCAAACAAACCAAAACTTGATAGAAACTTTAGACGAAGTGCGCCAAGTTCAGGCAGAAGGCTCTAAACGCAGGCAAGAAGCCTCTACAGAACTTATGAAAATTGAAAACGAACTTAAACAAAAATTATTAGAAATAGGAAGTGCACGATGACATGGCTTAGAAAAAGGCCTGTCGCGATTGGTATATCTACTGTAGAAGTGATATTTCAAGTACGAAGGTAGAGTATAGAGTAAGGGGGGATCCATATGCTCTATAAAAAGAATACAGAAAAAATGCTAAAAGACGAGTTGTTCAAAAACCCAACAGCCGAATATAGAGGCGCACCATTCTGGGCCTGGAACAACCAGCTTAACAAAGATGAATTGCTTCGCCAAATAGATATCTTTAAGCAAATGGGTTTGGGCGGATTTCACGTGCATAGCCGCTCTGGCATGGCTACACCATATATGAGCGAAGCGTTTTTGTCCTTGGTTGAAGCCTGTAATGAAAAGGCTATAGCAAACGAGATGCTTTGCTTTTTGTACGATGAAGATCGCTGGCCTTCCGGAGCAGCTGGAGGTTTGGTTACAAAAGATCGTGCTTATCGCGAGAGATTTCTGACTTTCTGCCCTTATGGGACTTCTGAAGAAGGCCAGGCAGATATCGCTGCACATGGCGCACGCTATATGCCACAAGGCGACCGTAAACTCCTTGGATATTATCGTGTTACCTTAAAAAACGGATTTTTAATAGACTATGAAGTCGTCACAGATATCCCAGAGAATACAGATGATATTTGGGAGGCTCATCTGGACTATGTAGGCGATAGTCCGTGGTTTAACGATCAGGGCTACGTAGATACCCTTAACAAAAAAGCTATAGATCGCTTTATAGAAGAGACGCATGTCCCTTATAAGGCGCGGCTAGGAGACTCCTTTGGAAAATCTATACCAGCTATCTTTACAGATGAGCCTCAATTTTGGGCTAAGGGTACTTTAACGCGTTCTGATGCACGTATACCTGTAAGTATTCCTTTTACGGACGATTTTGACGAAAGCTACAAAAGAACTTATGGCGAAAGCATTTTAGAAAAACTTCCAGAAATTTTTTGGGAATTGGCAAACAATGCAATTTCTAAGGCACGATATCAATACCACGACCATGTTTGCGAACGCTTTACTGAGGCCTTTGTAGATAATATTGGTGCATGGTGCAAAGAAAATGGCATCATGTTAACTGGTCATATGATGGAAGAACCTACCCTCCACTCTCAAACCAGAGTTGTAGGAGAAACTATGCGAGGCTACCGCTATATGCAATTACCGGGTATAGATATGCTATGCGACCATCGCGAGTATTCTACAGCAAAGCAATGTCAAAGTGCTGCCCGTCAATATGGTAGAGAAGGCGTACTTAGCGAGTTGTACGGCGTTACAAACTGGGATTTTGACTTCCGCGGGCATAAACTGCAAGGGGATTGGCAGGCTGCGCTTGGCGTTACAGTGAGGGTTCACCATTTAACTTGGCTTACCATGGCCGGGGAGGCTAAACGCGATTACCCTGCCTGTATAGGCTACCAATCACCGTGGTATACAGAGTACGCTCATGTAGAGGATCACTTTGCACGGCTTAATACTGCACTAACCCGCGGTAAGGCTATAACAAAAGTTGCTGTGATTCATCCTGTTGAAGGTTTTTGGTTACGCTACGGTCCTAATGATAAAACTGCTGATACAAGAGCAGAAATGGAGGCAGATTTTAACAATATCATCAATTGGCTACTTTTTAGCCAAATTGATTTTGATTTTGTGTCGGAATCTCTGCTGCCGGATATTTATAAAGAAGGCAAAAAATTTACTGTTGGTCAAATGGAATATGATGTTGTATTAGTTCCTAACTGTTTATCTATGCGGGCTACAACTTTAGATGCTTTAAAAAATTTCCTAACAAGTGGTGGCCGGATAATATTTGCAGGAGAAGCAGCAAAAGTTGTGGACGGTACAGTCTCTAATATAGTGAAAGATTTTTCACAAAAATGTATACAAATACCTTTTGCAAAAACACATATTGTGGAAGCGCTTGAGGATTTTCGTGATATTAATATACAATGCAGCGATGGCGGCAGGGCCGGGCATTTGTTATACCAGCTTCGTCAAGATGGAAAAGATCGCTGGCTATTTATCTGTAATGGAACAAAACCGTACAATGAAGATATTCCAAGCTCTGAAGAGTTTACGATAACAATAAAGGGCAAATATGCGCCCATACTATACGATACAATTACTGGAGATATTAAATCTATTGCCGCAGAATATCAAAATGGCACGACTATTATTAAAAAAGAATTACACATGCACGACAGCTTGCTTTTAAAATTACTACCCGGTACTGTATCGAAAGGTAAGAATTCATATCCTGTCAATAATTTAGATAACTTTGTTGAGATAGCTGCTCCCCACGCTTTCGAGTTGGCAGAGCCAAATGTGTTAGTGCTTGACATAGCCGAATACGCTTTTAACGACGAACCTTGGCAAGCTAAAGATGAAATCCTACGAATAGATAACCTATTCCGTAAAAAACTAGGATATCCGATGCGTATGCAATCTTTGGTTCAACCATGGACTCTTACCCCGGCGGCGGCTTCCGGAAACATTCTTAGCTTGCGCTATACCATAAATTCAGAAATATCTCTGGACGAGGTATTTTTAGCCTTAGAAAATATGGCTGGGACAGAGGTTATCTGGAACGGAACACAAATCAAAACACCTGCAGAAGGCTATTATGTAGATCTCTCTATTCATAAACTTAGGCTTCCGGGTCTAAATCTTGGGGAAAACGAGTTAATTTTACGAATCAACTTTGAACAGCGTACTAATGTAGAAAATTGCTTCCTGCTAGGTAAATTTGGCGTAAAAGTAGCCGGTAGTGCTGCAATAATTACAAAATACCCCGACTCTTTAATGTTTGGAGATATCACCAGGCAGGGCTTACCTTTCTATGGAGGAAATTTAACATATAAGTGCCAAGTTTATTCACATGGCGGGTCTGTTAAATTGGAAGTCAGCTATTTTAGATCGCCTGTACTTTCAGTTAAAGTAGATGGCAAAGATATGGGCTATATAGCCTATGCACCTTATATTATCAACCTAGGAGAATTGGCAGAAGGCTGGCACGAAGTTGAGATAGTCTTATATGGCAATAGGATAAACACTTTTGGCACCTTACATAACGCAGATGAAAAAATGCACTGGGTTGGCCCCAATGCATGGCGTACCGAAGGGCACGAATGGGCTTATGAGTATATGCTGCAGGCCTGTGGGGTTTTAAAAACGCCAAGGATAGCTAATAATTAAGGGACGATAGCCATCGTCCCCTTTTTTTGTCAACTATTTATTAATATCGTTTTTCTTTATATCTATAATCTTTTTCATACCATCCACAGCCTGAGCACCAGGATTAGAGAACATTAAATTATGTTGGCACACATTCTCAAAATTCTTACCAAAAACTTTTGTATTGGTTCCTGGGCTACAATCACCGCCACAACTTCCGCAAGGTGATACGTGTGACCAGGCTAATTCTTTAATATGTTCGTCTATTGACATTTCTGAATGTTCACCAATGTTGTTGACATCAATCCACATAGTCCAAGGGCCGGGGAAGTCTTCAGAGCCATTAATAACTATAAAGCCCAGGCTTGTAACGCTCCATCCGCTTTCATCTTTTTCATCATGCATTGTAATTGAAAAATTGCTTGCCCTTAAATGAGTAATTAATGCTAATGCATTCTTTTGTGTGTCTCCTTTTAAGGTGTTTCTAATAATATCTTCAATTTTTTTAGCCATTTTTCTTTTCCTTTCTACTCAAATACAGCCGAAAACAAATACGCAGTACTGGGCTTATTGTAGCTCTCTAGAAACACTTCTGCTGTCCAGTATTTATCAGGGTACGGAATACCTACACCTTGACCAAGGATAATATTGCGTGTGACATCATACATGGCATCGCTATCATAGCCTTCAGTCTTATGCATTGCATCTATATCACCAGAGAAAGTGGCGAATGCAAACTTGGATTGAAACGGCAGTCCAGGCTTATCCACATATTCAGGAGTGAAATCGAAATGAACAAATCCTTCCGGCACAGGAGTATCTTCTTTCATAAAGCGTCCCCAAAAACCGTGCCAAGGTTCAACATCCACACCTCGCCCGTAATGATGCATAAACAAAATATCGTAGTCAAAACCAGATTTATACTCTGTCATCATATCTAAAACTTGGTAAATTTTTTTGAGACCTTCTATACTTTCTGTTGAATCATTGCCTTCCCGCCCAATAAAGCGCATGACAGGCATTTGTTTGTAATCAAAACTTTCCACTTTAAAGCCACATTGCTGACCTATTACCTTATCAGGCATAAACAAACACCACTGCACTTGAGCATCACAATTTTTTAAATGATTGATGTAACCCAACCCTTCTACGCTATCTGTGCCAGTTGGGCCTGTTTTGTTGCCGGCTATCTTTTCCCGAACGCTGCGGTTACTCATAATGGAGAAGTTGGCAAACATATCAGATGCCGCTTGGTTTATTTCATCTGCAGACATACGTTCGTCAAGATGCGCGCCTGACAATTGCCTGTCAAAGTCATCTAAAGCTTTAAACACGGGTGCATTTACTATTCCTGATGGTTCTAGCTCTTTTAAATATGTCCGAAGCTGAGCATTTTGCTCCTTAAACCGTGCAAACACACCTTGCAATAAAATCTGTTGGTTTTCTGAAAGTTTATCCTTTGTCCATTGAGAATCATCCAGTATCCATTCTGTCAGTGCATCAAATACACTGGGATTTTTCCCTCTCGCCTTTCCGGCCCATTCGACAATTTTTTTGTATTTGTCTTCGGCAGATAACCCCTTTTGCCCTTCGATGTCATTCCAATCAACTAAGTGAAATGCATCAGAAAAATTTAATGACATGTCAAACCCTCCTTGAATAGCTACGTTTATAGTAAGCGGATGAAACAGCTTAGCCTGTCCTTCCCGCAATTTTGAAGGCGATACTCCATGAAATCTTTTAAAGGCCTTAGAAAAGCTTTCCTGTGTGTCGTATTGATAACGTGCAGCAACATTAGCAATTTTGCCAGTTTGCAGCAGCAAATCTTGCGCAGCAAGGCTCAAGCGTCTGTTGCGAATGTACTCGCCAACAGTCATACCCATTACTACATTAAAAATTTGTTGAAAATGAGAGCTAGATGAATAGGCTGACTTTGATATTTCTTCCACACAAATATCTTTGGTCAGATTATTTTCTATGTAGTCAATGGCTTTTGATAAGCTTTGAATCCAGTTCACGTATATCCCTTCTTTCAAAAAGAATCATACAATACCCACGAAAAAAAGTTATGTCTTTAAGTACGGAGTTTTGTCCATTTTGCAAAAAATAAAATGCACCTCACAACTGTAAGGTGCATTTCACTATCTTTATTCTTCAAATTTATCGATATTAAACACATAACCAAACACAGCACCACAAACACCACCAACAATATGAGATAAATGTGATACATTAGTGACAGAGCCTACACCGCTTACTGCCTCCCGGCCTATAAAAATAATTACTGCCAAAATTAATGTAAGTGGTATACGGCCTTTTTGTAGGTTAGTAAAAGAACTTAGCAAAATCAACATAAATACCAATCCGCTGCCGCCAAGCAAGGCATGTTCAGATACTGCTAAAAATAGAAGACCAGTAACAACTGCTGTAACCAACATCATAATAGCAAGCCATTTACCACCATACTTTTCTTCCAACATAGGCCCTACAAGCAACATCAGCACCATGTTGTCAAAGTAATGATTTATATTTGCATGTCCAAAAACATGAGCTACTAGCCGCGCGTATAAAAGCGGATCCGTAAGCGCACTGCGATGTACGCTAAACACTAAAGCATTAGAAGCCCCAGAAGTTAAATTATTTAAAACCAGTGCAAAAAGCGAAATCAATGCATAGCTAAGTATCAAGGGCGAGTTATATTGAATGCGTTTGTAGATTGGCATATTTTACCTCTATTCGTAGCGTAAAGCCTCTATTGGGTCTAGTTTGGCCGCTTTTCTGGCAGGATATACACCAAAAACTATGCCTATCAAGCTTGAGGCAAATACAGTGATTGCAACCGTAAGGATATTAACCGCTGGCGAAATGTCAATTAACGATCCCAGGGCAAATCCGCCGTAATACCCTAAAAATATTCCTATAATACCACCACTGGCGGTCAAAATCATAGCTTCTACCAGGAATTGGAACTGAATATTACCGTCTGTTGCACCAAGAGCTTTTCTAATTCCAATTTCCCGCGTACGTTCTGTTACGGTTACTAACATAATATTCATAACGCCTATACCGCCTACCGCCAAGGATATAAAAGCAACTAGGCCAACAAACCCTGTGACCATACCTATGATGTCATTAATAAAATCTAGTTGGTTCATCAGAGGGTTTACGCTATAGCGGTTTTCGTTGCCGTGTTTTAAAGAAAGCAGCCTGTATACTTCTTCAGCAGTTTCTTCTAATCGGTCTAAGCTGGTGGCATTTACAAAAATCATATCCACACGGTCGTGGGTATTCATTATTCTTTGCAGGTAAGTTATCGGCATTAAAAGAGTAGTGGGGAAGTCGACCCCCATACCGATATCAAAACCTTCCATGCGATACACGCCTATAACCATAAGATCTACTGTACCAAACCAGAAGGTTGCTCTGATGCTTTCGCCTACAACATCTGTACGGCCAAAAACTTGGCGAGCAAGTCTACTGTCTATAATAGCTACAGGTGCGGCGCGTTCAATATCAAGTTCTGTAAGGCTTCTTCCAAAACGGATATCTAAACTTTGTACATCCATAAAGGTTTCTGTAGTACCCATTACGTTTATACGTGCAGATTCTGTAGGATTGCGAAGCTGTACACGTCCGTTTGCATTGGTGATAGGGGTAACACTGTGCAAATCTGGATGAGCTGAAAGAAATTCTACACTATTCATCGTAAGCAAATCGCTGTTTGTAGCTGGTGCGGATAAATTATGGCGTACCGATACCTCTATAGTGCCTGCCCCAATATCTGCAAAAACCTCATTAATACTGTTCTGAAAGCCCTGGCCAATAGATGTAATCATTATAACAGCGGCTATACCTATTATTATGCCTAGCATTGTTAAAATCGAACGCATTCTGTTGGCTAAAACCGAATATGCGGCAGAGCTTATACTTTCAAAAATATTCATATGCTATCCCCCTTAGCCCACTTGTGTAGGGTTTAGCACAGGCTCATCCCTTATAATTTGCCCGTCTTTAAAGGCCACAATTCTGTTAGTGTGATCGGCAATATCCGGCTCGTGAGTTACCATGACAATAGTAACACCTTCGCGGTTTAGGCGCTGGAATATTCCCATTATTTCTTCTCCAGATCGGCTGTCTAAGTTACCTGTAGGCTCGTCAGCAAGTAGTATGGCAGGGCTGTTTACAAGGGCTCTGGCAATAGCTACTCTCTGCTTTTGACCACCGGACATTTCGCTGGGCTTATGATGTAGTCTATCTGATAGTCCAACTCTATCTAAGGCCTCTAAAGCAGCTTGACGGCGTCTTTTGCCACTTACTCCTGCGTATATCATAGGCAACTCTACATTTTGTAAAGCATTTAAGCGCGGTAACAAATTGTATGATTGAAAGACAAAGCCAATTTTACGATTACGTATAGCCGATAATTTTTTTCCTTGAATTGTAGATACATCCTCATCATCCAAATAGTATCTACCAGCGGTTAAAGAATCCAGGCATCCTAAAATATTCATAAGCGTAGATTTACCAGAGCCAGACTGCCCCATGATGGCAACAAATTCTCGCACTTCTACAGAGAAACTTACGTCGCGCAGGGCTGTAACTTCAAGAGCGCCATTGCGGTACACTTTAAACAAATTTTCTATCTGTATAATCATTCTGAAACAACCCCCAACGGCCTCACCTGCATACCTTCGTACATTATATGGGTAGGACTTGCGATTACCATATCATTTTCTTGTATACCGATTGCTTCTATATACATATTGCTAAATTCGCCAAGTACTATATCGCGGCGTTGTAAGTTGCTGTCCTCATCTATTACAAAAACAAAGTTAAGGCCGCCCCCCGCGCTAAGGGTGGACATTAGCGGTACAACTAGCGTATCTTCTAACACATTTGTCACTATGTCTGCGTCTACAGTAATACCGGCTTGAAGGTGCGTGCCGCTTTCTGGTGTAATTTCTACGGTGATTACGGTTTCTACGGTGTTGCCAATCTGCCTAGGGGCAGCTACAGGATGTATTAGACTAATAGTACCGGTATATGCGCGGTTACCAAGCGCACCGCCGCTAATTTCTACTTCTTGCCCAAGCGCAACATTGCCTGCATCATTTTCTGGTACATGTACAACAACTACCAAGTTGTTGCTGGATGTGTCGGCAATTTCCATCAATGGGCGGCCTGCAGCACTAAATTCGCCCTCGTTTACTAAAACGGATAAGATTGTACCAGCTACAGTAGCACGTTCTTCCTGTTCAAATTCATCTATACTTCTTTGGATTTGATCAATGTTAAGCCTTGCCTGTTCTATATTCACCTGCTGTATTTGTGCTTGATTCACTGCTCCTGGTTGATTGTTGCGATTGCGTAAAACATCTTGTTGGGCTTGTGCTAGCCGAACACTTTCTTCTGCCAAAGGCAAACCAAGTGCAGCTGCGTCTCTTTGGGATGCAGTGATGGCAAGCTGATCCTCTAAACGACGTACAGCATCAGATGCATTGTCAAGTTCTACCCTACTGGCTACGCCACTTTCAAAAAGGCTTTGGACATCTGTTTGGGTTACTCTGGCAGTTTGGATATTTTCTTCTATTTGACTAATTTGTAAATCTATTTGGGTAAGCTGCGCTTCTGTACTTGCGATATTTGCGCGGGCCTGCTCTACTTGCGTTTCTGCTGCAAGCAATTCTGCAGAAGTTGGGGCAATTTGTGCTGCTTGCAAGCCAAGTTGAGCTTGCCTTAAAGCCAAATTGGCCTGAGCCAAACTATCGTTCAAATTATCCAAAACACTGTCATCGTAAGTGATAAGCAGGTCGCCTACTTCAACTACATCTCCCACACTAACGTGCACGTTGGTAATCCTTGCCTGAGTCTCTGGGAAGATTATATGCCTGTCCACAAACTCTACAGTACCGCGTGCATTGACTTGGCTTATTATTGTCTGCATTTCTGGGTAAGCCCAATGTACAGGGAGGGCATTACGGGCAATGCCGCCAGTTTCCTCTGCTGCTACTTGGGTGTTATTAAAAACAGTAAAAGCTATAAAGCCACCTGCAAGTACAAGTAATATCAGCCCTATTACAATTTTTTTTACATTCGATTTTTTCCCATTTTCAATTAACTTATTTTCTTCCATATTACATTGCTCCCATCGTCATATCCCAGATTATAAATGTGGACATCATAATACCGACATTTATAGCAATAGTCAGTAAAAAAGAAATGGTAGTTATGATTCCAGCTTTCACTGAGGAAAAGTCGTTCAATACCTTAATGCCAATAAAAATTACAATGTGTACCCAAATGTTAAAGATGCTAATGGATGAAAGCACATTAAACGAAACCATAGATATATTACCATTGGGCATAAGTACCGCCGCTAAGGAAGTTAAATCAATAAAACGCCCCGTAGTAACTGCAAGGGCTACTACTATCAATGAGCCTAGAGCCGAAATCACATAGTAATGCATACACATTGAGTATAACTGGCCAAACTTGGCACTCCCTCTAAATATCTTGACGAGTATTATAAATATTACTGCAGCTATAAGGCAGTATAAAAAAGGCATTATAACCGCACCTACTACTTGCCCCACAACTGCAAATGCACCCATATCTGTAGCTATAGGATCACCATATACGCTTGCTTCTTGCATTTGTGTCCAGCCAGATAAATCAGTGCCATGCAGTTCAAGAGAAATAATCGAAAGTTCTTGCATCGTCATTTCAGAATATTGGGTGACAAAAGGGATGGCTACAAGTGCTAGTATTATGGATACTAGCAGCGGCACAAGAATTACAGGATACAGCTTGATATTTTGCATAAGCTCTGTAGGGGCTACGAATAGGTTAATTATTCGCGCAACTGGGCCCATTTTTCTGTTTTCTTCAACTACTATTCTTTCTAGTTGATTTTCGTTTTGTTCGTTCATTTGATAGTCTCCTTAATATTGTTTTTTCGTTGATCTTTTGGTGAAAAGCTTTTAAACCTCTAAACTTAGCTGTTTATCCGAATTTTCTGCTTGATCTAAACCCAGATGGTTATACCCCAATCGGGTAACAACTCGGCCTCTTGGTGTGCGTTGTATAAAACCCAGTTGCAGCAAATATGGCTCTGATACATCTTCTAGTGTGCCGGCTTCTTCGTCTATGCTAGATGCCAAAGTATCTAAACCTACTGGGCCTCCGTCAAACTTATAGATTATTGCTTGCAATATCTTTATATCTACCGAATCTAGCCCCATAGTGTCTATTTCTAAGCGATTTAGAGCTGATATTGCTACTGCCTCTGTGATATTGCCGTCAAATTCTACCTGAGCAAAGTCTCTTACCCGTTTTAATAGCCTGTTGGCTATGCGCGGAGTTCCTCTTGCCCGGCGGGCAACTTCTTCTGCTCCGCCTGTATCTATCCCCACATCCAATACTTTTGCAGAACGCTTAATGATCGTACGAAGGTCATCTATATTATATGGCTCTAGGTGGTGGATTACTCCAAAACGATCTCGTAGGGGGGCTGTTAGTAGGCCTATGCGCGTTGTTGCGCCTATCAGAGTAAAGCGTGGCAAGTCTAATCTTATGCTTTTTGCCGCAGGTCCTTTGCCAATGACTATGTCCATAGAGAAATCTTCCATAGCAGGGTAAAGCATCTCTTCTACAACTCGGTTAAGGCGGTGAATTTCATCTATAAAGAGGAAGTCCCCCTCGCTTAAATCGTTTAAAATTGCCGCCATATCCCCCGCACGCTCTATCGCGGGGCCAGATGTAATGCGAAGCTGACCCTCATCGCCGCTCATCTCTGATGCAATGATACGAGAAAGTGTAGTTTTACCAAGCCCAGGCTGTCCAAACAGTAGCACATGATCCAGAGTATCCCCCCGACCTTTTGCTGCCTCTATAAAAACCCGCATATTGTCCTTAACCTTGCTTTGGCCTATGTACTGGTCAAAACGAGATGGCCTAAGCTTAAGCTCTATTTCTGCATCTGTCTCCTGTTTAATCGCAGCAGAGGTTCTAATTTTACGCTCGGACATTGTTTTCTCCTACATCAAATTTTTTAGTGCCAACCTGATTATTTGATCGGCAGCCATATCTTCTACAGCAACGGCTAACACAGCTTTCATACTTTCGTTGCGCCCATAGCCTAGGGATAGCAGTGCTTCTATAGCATCTTGCTTATCACTAGATGCTAGCGTGACGATACCTTCGTCCCGGCTAGTTGTCTTTATTTTATCCTGCAACTCTAAAGTAATACGTTGGGCTGTTTTTTTGCCTACACCGGGCACTTTACTAAAAGCTACGGCATCTTGATTAGCAATAGCCGCCATAACTTGCGATGGAGACATTATTCCTAAAATCGCAATACCAACCTTAGGTCCTATGCCAGATATAGAAATTAAAAGGCGGAACAACTGTAATTCCTCTTGGCTTAAAAAGCCGAAAAGAGACATCCCATCCTCTTTTACTTGCATATATGTATGAATCTGCACTTCTTCATTACGGGGCAAACGGCTTAGAGTGGATGGTGCTGCAGATATAACATAGCCTATCCCTTGATTTTCTATCACTACACTTTGCTCTGTAATACGATCTACTGTCCCTTTTATGTAAGCAATCATTTTGGCGGCTCCTTTCATTATACCATATACGAATATTTTCTGCTAAAAGTCTAAACAAGTGTACTATAATAATATGAATTTTTTGTGAACGTTCTGGTGCGAAGTTAAACTACATTATTAATGCTTTTGAAGTTTAACTTCGCACTATGTTACTAATGCGCAGGATGTGATATAATCTTAACAAAGCAATTAACAAGATGTCGGCTTTCATGTGGCTAAATCCCTTTAGACAAATGAAAACGATCATCACGAGAGGAGATTACATGATGAGCATTTTACAAGAAATTTCTGAAGCTCTGCAAAAAGGTAGAGCAAAAGTGGTAACAGAGCTAGTTCAAAAAGCCCTGGATGATGGATTAAAAGCCGAAGATATTTTAAATGAAGGCTTACTTGCTGGTATGGAGATTGTCGGAACAAAATTTAAAAACAACGACGTTTATGTGCCAGAAGTATTAATAGCCGCCAGAGCAATGAATCAAGGCAGTGCAATTTTAAAACCTGCTTTGGCAGAAAGCGGTGTTAAACCTCTAGGCCGTGTTATCTTAGGCACAGTAAAAGGCGACCTTCACGATATCGGCAAAAATTTAGTTCGCATGATGATGGAAGGTAAGGGGATAGAAGTAATAGACATAGGCGTCGATGTGCCGCCTGAGAAGTTCTACGAAGCTTATGAAAAAGAAGGCGCAGAAATAATAGCCTGCTCTGCCCTACTTACTACTACTATGAACGAAATGAAAAATGTCATTGATTATTTTGTTGAAAAGAATGCCAGAGATAAAGTTAAATTTATGGTTGGCGGCGCACCTATTACAGAAAGCTTTTGCCAGTCTATAGGGGCAGATCATTATGCAGCAGATGCAGCTAGCGCGGCGGATGTTGCTAAAGCGGCTTTGGTTGGGGCTTAAATACTGTAGTTATGCGGGGTTGAAAGCTTTTGGCAAAAGGATCAACGACAACTTATAGTAAGTGGATAATTGTAGTTGAAAATTCATCCCAAATGCACTATAATTAATTTATCAAATATAATGCCAAGAAGGCATTTTGCGTAACTGCAGTTACGCAAAGGCTTCTTGGCATTTTTTATTGTTTTTATTAAGGAGAAGTGAAATTGAAAATTTTATTAGTTTTAGCATTAGTTCTTATTTTATCGGCCTGTACCACTCAAACTGAAAGCAATACAGAAACACGCACTGTAACAGACGTTTGGGGTAGAGAGGTACAAATCCCCATAGAAGTTGAATCTATTATCGCTCTAGGTCCGGGTGCGCCACGTATTGCTGCTTACCTAAATGTAATAGACATGCTGATAGGGGCAGAGGACAGCGACATTAATAATTTTGTTGTACTAAGAGATTATAACCCTGTCCACCATGAGACTTTGAGACAGCTGCCATCTGTAGGTGCAGGAGGTGGAAGCGGAAATAACAACGCTCATCCCGAGGAAATCATCATAATAGCCCCAGATGTCATCCTTGCAGCCTTTACTCCAGAAGCCGCAGAAGAATTGCAGAGCCAAACTAACATACCTGTAGTTGCAGTACGCTACATAAGTACAGGCTTGGCAAATGAAACTTTCTTCGCCGCGACTAGGGTGTTTGCTGAAGTTGTAGGCGCAGAAGAACGCGCCGAGGAAATTTTGACCTTCATAGATGATGCAAGGGCAGACCTAAACAATCGCACAGTCAATGTCCTCGAAAGTGATAAACTGCGGGTTTATGCTGGCGCAATTACCTTTAACGGTCAACGCGGTTTCGGTGGTACATATTCAAATTTTGGCCCACTAGATGCAATAAACGCTTTTAACGTGGCCAATAACGAAGACGAAGAAGGCTTTTACGAAGTAGACTTCGAGAAAATAGTAGTGTGGGATCCAGATGTCATATTTTTAGACCCAGGCAATATGCACTTGGTAAATTATGAATACAATACTAACCCAAGCTTTTTTCACTCATTACGTGCAGTACAGGAAGGCCGTGTTTATGCTATGCCAGCGTTTAACTTTGCCGCAACAAACGTTACATATGCACTGATGAACGCATACTTTGCTGGCTCAATTTTGTTTCCATACGAATTTGCTGATATTGATATTGCAGAAAAATCTGCCGAGATACTAATGTTTTTTTTAGGTGAAAATACATTTGATGTGATGGCAGAGCATGGGCTTTTTTATGGGCATTTGGTGATAGGAGAGTAGTATGCCGAAAACTGAATATAAGCAATACATAGGCAAAAAATGGCTAGTAATAATCTCGCTAGTTATAATCTTATTTATAGCTGCGTTATTTTCCATTTCTGTAGGTGCTGCTGGGCTTCCTTTGCGAGAAGTGCTTAGTGCAGTGTTTGGCGGTGGAGAATCCGCTAGCAGAACCATCATATGGAATGTGCGTATGCCACGGGTAGCCACGGCTATAGGCGTGGGTATTGCCCTTGCTATGGCAGGCTGTATTATGCAAAGTGTACTGCGTAACTCATTGGCATCTGCCTCTACGCTTGGAATAGCCCAGGGTGCCACTTTTGGAGCGGCAGTAGCTATTATATACTTTGAAGCAGGTGTTCAAATTGCAGCCTTTGCATTTGTAGGGGGAATATCTACAACTTTTTTGATACTTTTGTTGTCTCGTATAAGCAAAATCACCCCATCCACCATGATATTAGCTGGGGTGGCTTTAAGCGCAATGTTTACAGGGGCTACTGCACTAATCCAATACTTTAGTGATGATGTACGCATGGCATCTGTTATTTTTTGGACTTTTGGTAATCTAGGCCGCGCAGGATGGAATGAAATTTTGCTTATTTTCATCCTAAGTGCTGCTGCATTTGTGTACTTTATCCTAAACCGATGGAATTACAACGCCATGGAAAGCGGAACTAACACTGCTAAAAGCCTAGGTGTAAATGTTGATATGCTGGTACTTGTTAGCATGGTTGTAGCAACTTTAATATCCGCTGTAGCGATCGCTTTTGTGGGCACTATAAACTTTATCGGCCTTATTGCGCCACATATTGTACGCAAATTTGTGGGTAATGATTATCGATTTTTGATTCCGTGCTCTGCATTAATGGGTGCGATTATTATGTTGGGATCAGACATAGCATCCTGCATGATAGCTCCCCCAGCAATTTTGCCGATTGGGGCATTAACATCTTTTTTAGGCGCACCAATGTTTTTTTATATGATAATCAAAAAAGGAAAGATGGCCTGATGATAGAAATTAAAGATATCGCCTATTCATATGGTAAAAATGATGTGCTAAAAGGTGTAAGTTTTGATGTTAATCCTGGAGAATGTGTCGGCATCTTGGGCACTAATGGAGCGGGCAAAAGTACGCTAATCACCTGCCTTAACCGGATATTGAACCCCAAAACAGGTAGCGTTCGCATAGATAAGCAAGATATATTAAAAATGAACCGTGCGCAGGTCGCTCAACGAATTTCTTACGTGGCGCAGAAAAACGAAATTAGTCAAATAACGGTGTTTGATTCCATATTGTTAGGCAGAATGCCATACATAAAATGGGCCATATCCCAAGAGGACATAGATATTTGCGAAGCCGCAATCGAAAAAATTGGCATGGCAGACTTTAAGCTGCGATATGTAAACGAGCTATCGGGCGGTGAGTTGCAAAAAATAATGTTAGCACGGGCGATAGTCCAGCAACCGCAATTGCTGCTGCTGGACGAGCCAACCAATAACTTAGACCCAAAAAACCAATACGAGATGCTAGCGTTAGTCCGAGAGTTTGCAAAAGAAAACAATGTAAGTGTTCTAATGGTGCTGCATGATTTAAGCATTGCACTACGCTACTGCGATAAATTTTTATTTATGAAATCCGGCACCGTCTACAGGTACGGAGACGAGTCTGTGGTGACAAAACAAACTGTTTACGATGTTTACGGGATTGATTCTACGATTACAGAAGTAAATGGACGCAAAATAGTTGTTATAAATTAAAGGGGGTAATTTTATCACTTTAGAACAATTTTTTAAAGAAAACCCGTCAGTTGCACTAGGCTTTTCTGGCGGTGTTGACTCTTCATATTTACTATATGCAGGTTTACAGTATGGCGCGAAAATTAAGGCCTATCATGTAAATGCAGCCTTTCAGCCAGAGTTTGAGTTGCAGGATGCTAAAAGATTAGTAGAACAGGTTGGCGGAGACATGCATATCTTAGAGATTGATGTTTTTGCCGAGGGTAACGAACACATACTTGCCAACCCTGCTGACCGCTGCTATCACTGTAAGCAAGTTATTTTTGGCACGTTAAAAAATCAGGCCATAGCCGATGGATTTTCTGTAGTCATCGACGGTACAAATGCATCTGATGATGCAGACGACCGTCCAGGTATGAAGGCATTGGAAGAGCTTTCTGTCCGTTCACCTCTCAGAGAGGCCGGCATTACCAAAGACGAAATCCGTCGCCTATCAAAAGAGGCAGGGTTATTTACCTGGGATAAGCCATCCTATGCATGCCTTGCAACACGTATACCTGTAGGTAGACCACTTACCAAAGAGATACTTTATGCTGTAGAAAAAGCCGAAGATGCCATGTTTGCGTTAGGTTTTAGCGATTTTCGCGTGCGAGTATACCACGATGCAGCAAAAATACAACTTCCCGCAAATCAAATGTCAAATGCGCTGAACAAGCGTACAGAAATTAAAGAGGCGATAAAGCCATATTTTCCAATCGTATTATTGGATTTAGAAGAAAGGTAGGAGACATAATGAGCTCACACAACCCAACATTAGAAACCCTTAACAAGATTAAAAGCGGAGAACTGACTCCAGAAGAAGCAATGCTAAAACTGCGTATGCAACCCTACGAAAATTTGGGATACGCTAGAATTGATCACCACAGAGAGGTACGCCAAGGCATAGCCGAAGTGATATATGGTGAAGGCAAAACACCAGAGCAAATTTCTGGCATAGCCTCTGCAATGTTAGATAAAAACCAAAAAACTATTCTTATAACAAGAATGTCTGAAGAGGCCGCGCAAAAAGTGGGTAAAGACCATAAACTTGACTATCATGAGTTAGCCCGTGTAGGAATAATTGGAGAAATGCCAAAGCCAAACGGTATAGGTAAAATAGTAGTGGCCACAGGCGGCACAACAGATTTACCCGTAGCAGAAGAAGCGGCGCTTACTGCCGAAGTACTAGGTAATGAAGTAGTTCGCCTATACGACGTAGGCGTGGCTGGCTTACATAGATTGCTTTCTCAGCTGGATGTAGTTATGGAAGCACAGGCCATTGTAGCTGTTGCCGGAATGGAAGGCGCATTGCCAAGTGTAATGGGTGGGCTAGTAGATTGCCCTGTAATCGCAGTACCTGCAAGCATAGGCTATGGAGCTTCTTTCGGAGGATTATCCGCACTTCTAACGATGTTAAACTCTTGTGCAAGTGGTGTTTGTGTGATGAATATTGATAATGGCTTCGGAGGAGGTTATTTAGCCAGCATGATAAACCATCCAAGAAGGGGTTAGATTATGAAAACATTATATTTTGAGTGCAACATGGGTGCAGCTGGCGATATGCTGATGGCAGCATTGCTTGAATTGCATGATGATCCGCAAGATTTTTTAAAGCGGCTTAATGCCATAGGCATCCCAGGGGTAGAGGTAGCAGTAGAGCCGGCTGTGAAGCACGGCATAACAGGAACCCACGTAACAGTTACCATAAACGGACATGAAGAGCATTCTCATGATCACAATCATGGTCATGGTCATGACCACGACCACGGACATAGTCACGATCACAGTCATGACCATAGTCATAGTCACGGAGGCCACGCTCATAACAGTTATCACGATATAGAGCATAGAATTGGCCATTTAAAAGTTTCTGACAGCGTAAAAAAAGACGCGCTAGCGGTTTATAAACTAATAGCCGAAGCAGAAAGCCACGCTCATGGTGTACCTGTGAATCAAATCCACTTTCACGAAGTGGGGGAAATGGACGCAATTGCAGACATCGTAGGCGTTTGTATGCTTATTGATGAACTTGCACCGGATTACATTTTAGCCTCCCCAATTAATGTGGGAAGCGGACAAGTGCGCTGTGCCCACGGAATTTTACCTGTGCCTGCCCCGGCGACGGTTCATATTTTGCAGAATGTTCCTATATACAGCGACGAAATTAAAGGTGAACTTTGTACACCAACAGGTGCAGCAATATTAAAACACTTTGCTAAAAAGTTCGACAAAATGCCAATGATAAGCACTACCAAGCTTGGCTATGGCATGGGTAAAAAAGATTTTGAAAAAGCAAACTGCGTACGTGCTTATATCGGTAATGTACATACCAACACCAATAACGATGTAGTAGAACTAATTTGCAACCTTGATGATATGACACCAGAATCAGTAGCTTACGCCCAGCAGCTTTTATTAGATGAAGGTGCGTTAGATGTTTTTATTACGCCAATAGTCATGAAAAAAAGCCGCGCTGGTCTAATGTTCACTTGCTTATGCAATGAAGAAGACAAAAGTAAAATGACTACATTAATCTTCAAACATACCACAACCCTGGGGGTAAGAGAAATTGCTGCTACACGCTACATCTTACAAAGAGAGCAAAGTGAAGTTCAAACAAAGTATGGTTCGGTAAGGGTTAAAACTGCTTATGGGTATGATGTAAAAAGATCGAAGCCAGAATATGAAGATATAGCAAGAATTGCCAAAGAGAATGATTTATCAATACAAGAAGTTTTGAAGGAAGTGTAAAAAACATTAAAACTCTACCTGCTAATAAATGTTGGGTAGAGTTTTTCATTTGTCACCCTTGCCCCATGTGGACATATCATATTATATAGACAAATTAGGGGTTTGTAGCATGGACACCAAGAAATTTACTGTGGTTGGCGGTGACAAACGAAATGTTGAACTGGCTCGTATGCTGTGCGCACAAGGGCATACAGTAAAACTATTTGGATTTGTTAATTACGAGTTGGATTTGCCAATACAGTGTAAAAATCTGCATGCAGCCATAAAGGATGCAGATTATATTATAGGCCCAATTCCAACATCTCATAACGGCGATGCTTTAAATGCGCCTTTTCATAATGCTCCAATTTATGTAGAAGACTTATTTAGATTAATTGCTCCGCATCAAAGGTTTTTATCCGGCGTAATTAAGCCAGATTTATTGGAAATGGCTGGCAGATACAACATTCATGTGATAGATATGCTAAAGAGAGAAGAGTTACTGATAAGAAATGCCATCCCAACAGCAGAGGGTGCCATTAAAATTGCGATAGAAGAAACAGATATAACCCTACACGGCAACAACATGATGGTGATAGGCTATGGGCGCATAGGCAAAATACTCTCCACTATGCTTGCCGGCTTAGGCGCAAAAGTAACAGCCATTGTAAATAGTACAGAAGCCGCCGCCCAAGCAGAAACAAACGGCCACAAACCGGTATATTTTGAGGAAATGAATAATAAGCTTAAAGAGTCAGCTGTAATTTTTAACACAGTGCCTTCGATACTGCTTGATAAAAACAATATGAAATATATCCCAAGAGAAACGTTAATTATAGACCTTGCCTCTCCTCCCTACGGCGTAGATATAAACGATAGCCGAGATTTTGGTTTAAAAGTGCTTTATACTAACTCTTTACCCGGTAAAATTGCGCCAAAAACAACGGCCTCCTATATCCTTGCAACAATAAGCGAAATTTTGGCCGAACTGGAGAGGGGGAAGCCAATTGAAGCTTGAAGGTAAAAAGGTAGGCTTAGCCGTATGCGGATCTTTCTGCACGTTTGAAACAACTTTATCCTGTGCAGAAGTCATAGTGCAGCAAGGTGCACAACTAACAGGGATAATATCCAATGCTGTTGATACAACTGATACCCGCTTTATGGCGGCAGAAGATTTTAAACAATCACTATATGAAATAAGTGAAAAGCCATTAATCCGCACTATTTCAGAGGCAGAACCTATAGGACCGCAAAAGTTATTAGATTTACTTGTAGTTTTGCCAGCTACAGGAAACACCCTTGCCAAATTAGCAGCCGGGATTACAGATACACCGGTATGTATGGCAGTAAAATCCCATCTGCGCAATAATCGCCCTGTGTTGCTAGCAATTTCAACCAATGATGCCTTGGGTGGAGGAGCAAAAAATATCGGTCACTTACTCAATGCAAAAAATATCTTTTTTGTCCCATTTGCCCAAGATGACCCAAGCAGCAAGCCAAAGTCTATGGTATTTTTAACAAAGCAAGTGATACCTGCAATGGAAATGGCTTTAGAATATCAACAGTTACAACCAATTTTAGGACGATGATACAAAATATAACTAAAAATGGCAAAAAACTCTGTTTTCATTGACAATGTCGTGTGCTACGCATATAATATCTAGAAAATATTGGTAATAAAAATATTATTAGGAAGGGGGATATTTCTATGATTATAAACATTCTACTTTTTCTGTTATTCGGTGCTATAGTAGGCTGGGTTGCAGGTTTAATTATGAAAAGCAGGAACACACTAATTGTTAATATCATTTTGGGTATCGTTGGAGCTTTGGTTGGCGGTTTTATTGCTTCACTTTTGGGCTTTGGAAGTACTGGTGGTAGTTTCGATTTCAATGTGGCAAACATTCTTATATCTATTGCTGGTGCTTGCTTAGTAGTTTTTGTAGTAGGTCTTTTAAGAGGTACTAGAGGAAAAAGGTAAATGATTTAAAATAAAAAAATCCCATAAATTATGGGGTTTTTTTATTGAACTTCACTAACATATATGCTAGATTTAATGAAAGGAGGTAATTTAAATGAAATATAACTTAAAAGTTGTTACCATTGGCGGAGGTTCCAGTTATACACCAGAGCTTGTAGAAGGTTTCATCAAACGCTACGATCAATTTCCCTTAAGTGAATTGTGGTTTGTAGATATTGAAGAAGGCCGCGAGAAATTAGAAATCGTAGGTAATCTAGCAAAGCGGATGGTAGAGAAGGCGGGACTGCCGATAAAGGTACATATGACGCTCAACAGACGAGAGGCCTTAAAAGATGCAGATTTTGTAACTACCCAATTTCGCGTAGGCTTACTAGATGCCAGAATCAAAGACGAACGCATTCCGCTTACCCACGGTGTACTAGGGCAAGAGACAAATGGCCCAGGAGGCCTATTTAAAGGTTTGCGTACGATCCCCGTAATTTTAGACATCATAAAAGATATGGAAGAACTATGTCCAAAAGCATGGGTAGTCAACTTTACAAACCCTGCCGGAATGGTTACAGAAGCCGTATTCCGTTATACGAATTGGAAGCGTTTTATCGGTCTTTGCAATGTTCCCATAGGCATGGATGCTATGCTTGCCAAAACACTAGAAACCGATCCTAGCAGCATTCGCACAGATTTTGCGGGCTTAAACCATATGGTTTTTGGCACACGCGTGTACGTAGATGGCGAAGACCGTACAGATGAGGTAGTTAAAAAATTAGCGCGGCCAAAAGAAGAATTTTCCATGAAAAATGTATGGGCTGCCCCTTGGGTGCCAGAGTTTATTGAAGCGATGGGCGTTGTGCTATGCTCGTATCACCGCTACTATTATAAAGCTGATCAAATGCTGGCAGAGGCATTAGAAAATTTTAAGGCTAACGGAACAAGAGCAGAAGTTGTAAAAAAAGTGGAAGCAGAGCTTTTTGAAAAATACAAAGATCCAAATCTTGCCATTAAGCCGCCAGAATTGGAAAAACGCGGCGGTGCGCATTATAGCGATGCGGCCTGTAACTTAATTTGTTCTATCTACAACGACAAAAAAGATATCCAATATGTAAATACCCTTAACAAAGGAGCAATGCCGTTTCTTCCACACGATGTAGCAGTTGAGATAAGCTCTGTAATCACAAAAGAGGGGCCTGTGCCTTTGCCTATTGATAATGTTCCCGTTGCGGCGCAGGGGCTTATATACTCGCTAAAGAGCTTTGAGCGTGTGGCAGCAGAAGCTGCTGTAACAGGTGATTATAATACTGCGCTGCTTGCTATGGTAATTAATCCGCTTGTGCAGGGAGATGTGGTTGCTAAAACTATATTGGATGAGATGTTAGAGGCTCACAAAGACTATTTGCCGCAGTTTAATAAAAAATAAAAATTATTTACATAGATTGTAAGGGCGGCAGGTTGCCGCCCTTACATGTTGATGATTTGGTCATAAGCGTTCTAAGCCAGGTATATCAAGGGTTTAAGCCAATTCCTCAAGTAACTTTTTTAACCCCGCCAACTCTTCTTCAGATAAAGTAACACCTTTCCCCATCTTCTCCCGCTCTGGTGCCCAATCTCTAATATCGTATTTTGGTTCTCGCCCATTCCAACTAATTAGGTTAAGCTCTTTTGTCCAGCCCTTAGAGCCTTCGGACAAAACTCCTATGTGTTTTGTTACTTCGTATTTAAATTCTGCCATTGTAGCCACTCCTTTTTCTGTCAATTATAACGTAAATTGTGATATAATCAAAATAAAATTGAGAGGTGTTTTATTATGGTAGATTTCACTTTAAGTTTAGAAAAGGGTATGAGAGAGTTATCTTCAACAGGTGCTTTTCTTACAGTAAAAGGCGAAGGAAAAGTAAACACAATGACAATTTCTTGGGGTTTTGTTGGCTTTATGTGGAATAGACCTGTATTTATCACAGTAGTACGGCCGCAGCGTTATACCAAAGAAATTTTTGATAATAACGCAGACAGCTTCACCATTAGTGTTCCGTTTGATGGCAAATTAAAGGAAGCACTTAAAGTTTGCGGAACAGAATCCGGGCGAGATATAGACAAAAGCAAAATTGTTGAGTTTACACCTGCCAAACTGGTATCTAGCCCTACAGTAGCCGGCTGCGATTTGTATTATGAGTGCAAGCTACATACTTCACAGCCATTAGATGGTGCGTTGCTGCCAGCTGATATAGTCAGTAAGTTTTATGAGGATGATTTTCATTATTTGTATTGGGGAGAGATTGTGGAGTGTTATGAAGCTGGGTGATTTAATACCCAGCTTTTTTATCGACGACTTTTTCAAACTTGCGCCCAGCTACATAATCCTTCAAATACCCAACAAAACGC
>Ga0123355_10001767_pt1 | contig 30260 bp, 33 predicted proteins | sample TergutEmb28metaG_3_FD_89872 | JGI IMG/M metagenome (GOLD analysis project Ga0123355, IMG submission 89872) | Embiratermes neotenicus P1 segment gut microbial communities from Petit-Saut dam, French Guiana - Emb289 P1 | ecosystem: Host-associated > Arthropoda: Insects > Digestive system > Gut ... | reverse complement strand
TCGTATGACGTGATTAACAACACTCTTATTCCGTGCTTGGGTAAAGACAACGCAAATCGAATCTTGATTGCGCTTAACCAATCCGACCTTGCTATGAAAGGGCGGAATTGGAATGTTGAGAATAATGCGCCGAATGAAGAACTCGCGGAATTCTTGAAAGAGAAATCCGATTCTGTTCGTCGGCGAGTGGTGCAGGCAACAGGCGTAACGGTTAATCCTGTTTACTATTGCGCGGGATACACAGACGGTGAGGAACGGCAAAATCCGTACAACTTGTCAAAGTTGTTGTACTACATACTTATGGCGGTTCCCGCTGAAAAGCGTCTTGCGTTTGCTAATAACCTCAACGACACCGAAGAAAATTGGGAAGATAACGACGCGGATTATTCCGGCGCGGTAGTTGGGAGCTTCTTTGACACATTGCTATCGGATATTGCTGACGGCGCGGAAAGCGGTTCAATGGTAGGAGATCGTGTTTTAGGATTTCCGGGTAAGCTTGTAGGCGGTTTGATTGGCGGAATAGTCGGCGGTCTGCACGGATTAGTTGTACGTCCGTTGTCGGATATTAAAGGTTTGGGTTGGTTGAAATCGTTGACCAACTTTTTCCGATAATTGGGGGTGACGAATATGTTTAATGTATTAGCGTCAACGGAAAATCTGCCTCACGAAGATTGGTTAGAGTTACGCCGTAAAGGTATCGGCGGCTCCGACGTTTCGGTGGTTTGCGGGATTAGCAAGTATAAATCGCCCGTGGAGTTGTGGCTTGACAAGACCGGGCAAATTCAAGGAGACGAGGCGGGAGAGCCTGCGTATTGGGGCGTTCAGCTTGAAGCGTTGGTAAGAGCGGAGTTTACGAAACGTACAGGGATTGAGGTAATGCCTGTAAATCAATTGTTACAGGGTACGGAGCATCCGTTTATGTTAGCGAACCTTGACGGAACTTGCGAACATCCCGATTTCGGAACGGTAATTTTCGAGGCGAAAACTGCGTCCGCGTATTTGGCGAACGCGTGGGATGATAAAATTCCCGACGAATATATGCTCCAAATTCAACATTATATGGCGGTAACAGGATACGGCGGCGCGTTTATCGCGGTTTTGATTGGCGGGAATTGTTTCCGTTGGAAGTTTGTGGAACGTGACGAGGAAATAATCGCAATGCTCATTCAGCTTGAAACCGATTTTTGGAACTGTGTTCAAGAGAGTGTTCCGCCGCCGTTAGACGGCTCGGACGCGTCAAAGGAATTCCTAAACAATCAATTCCCGGACAGCGTTCCGCGTTCTACGATTGAGTTGCCAAAAGACGCGGCAGATTTAATTTTACAGTACGAATTCGCCGCTCAAGAGGAATCGAAAGCCAAAGAACGTAAGCAACAGGCGGAGAATTTGCTCAAAGAAATGTTAGGCTCAAATGAGGTCGGCACTATCGGCGAGCGTGTGATTACTTGGAAATCGGTAAATCAAACACGGCTTGATACCAAAACGCTGAAATTTGAGCATCCGACGTTGTATGAGAAGTTCGCCAACACAACATCACATCGCCGATTCAGCGTGAAGTCTGCGGCGTAACCGAAAGGATGAGAAAAAATGAAAGCAACCGGAATAGTTAGACGGGTAGACGATTTAGGCAGGGTTGTAATCCCGAAAGAGATACGGCGAACTCTCCATATACGAGAAGGCGATCCATTAGAGATATTTGTAGATAATGGAGCGGTATGCTATAAAAAATATTCCCCTAGCGGAGCGATTGGTATGTTTGCGGAGCAATACGCTGAAACGTTATCAAAAGTAACGGGGCTTTCCGTATGCATAACAGATAGGGATAATATTATTGCGGTGTCAGGCAAACCCAAGCGTGAGCTTATTGAGAAAAGAGTTTCCAATGCACTTGAAAAGGTAATGGACGATAGAACAATGTTTGTGGCGGATGCAAGCGATAAGTCGGTTCCAATGGTAGAGGGGCTTAACAATTATGCCGCGGGTTTGGTTTCTCCCATAATATTTGAGGGCGACATCATAGGCAGCGTTGTGTTTCTAAGTGGCGCCGAAAAAAACAAGATAGGCAATGTAGAGATTACATTAGCTCGGTCGGCTTCTGATTTCTTAGGCAAAATCACTACATAATGAGGAGACAGATATGGATACGTCAAAATTAAAAGACCGTTTAGACGGCAAAATTAAGGCTTCGCAAGCGGAGCAAAACGAAAGGAAGATTGTTACTATGCAAAAAAGTATGGATTTAACACCTATCAACGCGGCGAATTATGTTGCGTTGAGCGGTAACGCGTTGGAGATTATCGGCGAGAACCTGAAAGGGCAAGCTCTGTCACCTGCGCTGTTCGACGTGATTAAATCACCGTCAGGCGGCTCGACTGTGTTTGCGGTTCCCGGGTTATCGGGCGAAGAATCCGAAAAAGAGTTGTCGGGAATAATCTTAGGCTACACAACGCCGCGCGCATATTGGGATACGCCGGAACCTGTCGAGGGAACTCCGCCCGTGTGTTTCAGTAAGGACAGCATTATGTCGTCGGAGAGGAAAGTTTGCGGCAGTTGTGAATTTAACGATTTCGGTTCAAAGGACGGCGATTCCAACGCGAAAGCGTGCAAGGAAAGCGTCGAGCTTCTGTTGCTCCGTCCCGATAGTATTATGCCTGTCGTTATTCGTGTTCCTGTGTCGAGCAAGCAAACATTTCTCAAATATATGACGCGGTTGGTTGGACGGTTGATTTCACTTTCCGGCGTGGTAACGAAAATCACACTTGAAAAGGCAGTCAGCAAAGGCGGTCAAGCGTATGCGCTGTATAACTTTGAGGCTGTCGGCACGTTAAGTCAAGAAGAGATTGCAACGGCGAAAGCGTTCGGCGCAAAGTTTATGGAAATCATCAACGCCGCCGAAGATGCTACGCCGATTGCGGAGGCAGTGTAAAAATTTATCCTATAATAATTTATGTGGTATTTCCGGTATTATCGGTATATTTGGTACAAATGCGGTCAGGGAGCTAACCCTTGACCGCATTTATTTTATCACTATGAAAGGAAGATGTCAATGGAAAAATCACCTGCTGAACAAATTCGCGAAATCACTGCCATTGAAAATAAGTACGGGCTTATTCCGTTCCGAATGGGGCTTACTCATTTGGTAGATGTCGGGTTCAGCAATTTAACAGACGAAAATGTCGAGGCGGCTATAAACAAAATTGTAGCTGACGCGGAGACAGACAAAGCTAACGGAGTTATTCAAGTAATGACGCCGGAACTTCAATGCGAACTTATCCGTTGCGCCGCCGAACTTGCGAAGTTCAGCGTGTGGGATATTTTCGCCTACATCAAGGAAAATGTGGTTATCGGGGCGAAACGGCAAGGCGCCGGAACTTGCCCCGAATGCGGACACGATAATCTTGAGTACGGCTCCGGCAACGTTGAGGAAAACAGCTATGTTTACAAATGGAAGTGTGAAGAGTGTTGCGCGTTTGGTCGTGAATATTACGATTTGGAGTTCAGCGAACAAATCCTTGACGGGGAGGGTAAGCAAAATGGCGAATCATCCTAATCGCGGCGAAGACTGCGAATACACAATGGATTGTATTTGGGGCGTGGACGGTTGGTGCGACAGACCGGAACATATGAAATGTGTTATTGAGGAAATGGACGAGAAGCAACAAAATAATATTGAAGCGGTCGGGACTGATTAAATCGGTCCCGGCTGACTATTTTAAGGAGGAAATTATTTATGTTTACAGTGCAAGATTTATTAAAAATGTGGGTGAACAACGAAGCGCGGCGCGCGTTTATCCATAACTACAAGGTGTGGGGTGTTTGGTTCTCTCAACCCGAGCTTAATCTTACATACTACAAGTTTGATTTGCCGGGCGGTGGTCAGATTATCGCAATGGAATATTTGCGTGAACCATACGCGGGTGAAAGGCTTTCCGGGAACATTGCGCCCGTGGTTTGCACGGAGTTTTATCTGCAGTTCGGTAAATATTTCAAACCGCAATCGGCGTCCGAGAGCGTGATTGCCGAGAAGTTGAAAGAACTTAAAATGAGCTTGAAGCAGGATTCGACTGAGGCGGTGGCAGCGTGAGGAAATCACCGACAAAACGAATCCGCGAGCTTACCGCTTGGCTCAACCAACGTAATCACGAGTATTACAATCTTAATGCTCCGACAGTCTCTGACGCGGTTTATGACCGTCATTTTGACGAACTGAAACGGCTCGAAGATGCCGCGAATTGCCGTATGGCGAACTCACCCACGCAAACGGTCGGGTACGCCGTAGTTAGCAGTTTACCGAAAACCGCGCATAAAATTCCGTTGTTGTCATTAGAGAAAATTAAAACTATGTCGGGACTTATGCGGTTTATCGGTTCACATCAAGTGTTGGTAATGCAGAAGTTGGACGGGTTGACGGTAAAGTTGGAATATGAGAACGGTGAGCTTATTCGTGCATCCACACGCGGGAACGGAGACGAGGGCGAAGTTATCACGCATAATGCTCGCGCTATCGACGGAATCCCGGGACGGATACCGTACAATGAGCGACTTGTCGTTGTTGGCGAGGCTTTTATCAGCAAGCCAACATTTGAGAAGTTGAAAGATGTGTTGACGGATAGTTCCGGCAATCATTTCAAGAACGCGCGGAATATGGCGGCGGGTGCGGTTCGCAATCATAACGCGGAAACCTGTGCCGAACGCGGTGTACAGTTCTCGCCGTTTAGCGTGCTTGAAGGACTTGACGAGGGAACGAATATGTCGAACGCTAAAAATTTGAAGCTTGAAATCTTACAAAATTTCGGGTTTACGCCTTGCGAGTTTCGGCTGCTTCGGCAGAAAGCAAGTGAGCAGGAAGTTGACGGCGCGATTAACGAGTTGCGAACGCTGGCTAACAACGCCGGAATCCCGATTGACGGAATCGTGATTACTTACAATGATGTTGCGTTCTCGCGTTCCTGTGGTCGGACCGGGCATCATTACAAGGATGGATTGGCGTTCAAGTTCGACGATGATTTGCACGAAACAATATTCCGCTCTATTGAATGGACTCCCGGGCGGAGCGGTGAACTTGCGCCTGTTGCGTTGTTTGATACTGTGGAGATTGACGGTTGCGAAGTGTCACGAGCGAGTGTTCATAACTGGCGGTTTATTCGGGATTTGGAACTTGCGCCGGGTTGTCGGATTCTTGTCAGCAAGCGGAATATGATTATCCCGCATATTGAGGCAAACCTTGACCTCGGGCGGTTTAATGCCGACGCGGTTTATCCGAAATGGTGTCCGTGTTGTCGGTCTAAAACGTGGATGGATAAAGCCGAACCTCAAATAATTCGGTGTGAGAATACGAATTGCGCCGCGCAGTTGGTCCGAAAATTTGTTCACTTCGTCGGTAAAAAGGCGATGAACATTGAGGGCTTGTCAGAGGCAACGCTTGAGAAGTTTATCAAGTTGGGATTTCTCAAAGAGTTTGCCGACATCTATCGCCTTGATAATCACGCATTAGACATCTGCAAGATTGACGGATTCGGTTCGAGGTCTTGGGAACGGTTGTGGAACGCTATTCAACAAAGCCGGAAGACTACATTTGTTCGATATTTGGTTGCGATGGATATTCCTCTAATCGGACGAACTGCAAGTCGAGCGTTAGACAGGCACTTCAACGGTGACCTTAACACTTTGGAAATGGCCGTCAAGAGTGGATTTAACTTCACTCAGTTACCTGACTTCGGCGAAGTTCTGCACAACAATATTCACGATTGGTTTGCAGTTGAATCAAATCTAAAACTATGGAAAGGGTTGAGAACATTGGTATTTATTGAAGATACAAACACAGGAACGGCAACGGAAGCGACGCCGTTCTTTGGGAAGACCGTTGTTGTTACAGGCAAGTTGGAGCATTTCACCCGAAACACTATCAACGCCAAAATTGAAGAACTTGGCGCGAAAGCCGGGAGCGCGGTATCAAGTAATACGGATTATCTCGTTTGCGGCGATAAAGCGGGAAGTAAGCTTGACAAAGCGCGTGAGTTGGGCGTTATGGTGTTGACGGAGCAGGAGTTTATATCAATGGCAGACGCGGCGTAACACACGCGTAAATATTAAGTTAATGCGGTCGGGGTCTGCGCCCTGACCGTATTATCTTTTAACAGATGGGAGCGAAGTAAATGGGTAAAAAACATAAACCGCCGTCTTGCGCCACTTGTGAGGAGTTTACACCTATCGGCGACGGCGGTCATATCTGCGGCGTAAACAACACATTGCTGACTGACGACTACGAGCCGACAGGCGATTACTTTTGGTGTGACGGTAAACATTACGAGGAAAGGAACTGATAACCATTAGCTACATAATATTTGACTTAGAAGCGACTTGCGTTCAATCGCATTATAGGACCGGCAAGCGTAAAATGATGCCTGCTGCAAAGGTTTTTCAAAATGAGATAATCGAAATTGGCGCGGTAAAAGTAAATGGAAATCTTGAAATTGTTGACGAGTTTAGCGAGTTTGTTAAACCTGTTATAAATCCAAAGTTGAGTGACTACTGTAAGGAATTGACTACAATTAGTCAAGCGGATGTTGACGCGGCGGAACTTTTCCCTAAAGTTTTGAGTAGGTTCAAAGAATGGATTGGCGAAGATTATGTCCTTTGCTCTTGGGGAAAGTATGATAAATCGCAATTCGAGAGGGATTGTGTGCGCCACAATCTTGATACGATATGGTTGCGAAACCATATAAGCCTTAAACATCAGCACGGTGAAAAGGTTGGCGGCGGGAAATTTGTTGGTATGAAAGCCGCTTTGAAAAGTGCAGGATTAGCATTGCAAGGCACACATCACAGGGGCATAGACGACGCGAGAAATATTGCTCAACTATTTATCAAGTATTTTGATATATGGGATTTTAGTTAGGCGAGGTGGTAGTTTATGCAGAATGATTTTGATGTTAAGTCATTGAACTACGCCGACATCAGACCGCATTACGGAACTTTCCAAAGCGTTCACGTTTCAGGTTCGGGGAGAAATAAAGTTAGCAAGACACGCGTTGGCGTTAAAACAAATCTCGGCGATATTGAACAATCGGAATGGCGGGATATAACGGTTGCCGTTATCAAAAGTAAGGGCGACGTTGCCGAATTCAATAATACGCTTGAATGGGTAAAGCGGCAAAGAAAATATAATCAGCTTAAAACAGAAACGGAGTTTTTGCAAAACGCATTGGAACGGTTTTTATGTGAAAAAGCATCTCCCGAAAAGTGGGTGGAAATTAGAAGTCGGAAACGCTTTGCTTCACGGACTGACTTTGAATCGACGCCGACATTTCAAAATTTGGTATGGCTTAATGCTACGGTGGAAGTTATGGAAGACGGTTCGGAATGGGTGGCGGTTGTAACCGAGTTAGGCGAAATTCAAAAAAATTTATGGTTGGAGTTATCTAAACGGCTTATCAGCAACGGCGGATATAGTCAAATGCTGCTTGACGAAACGGTGCGATTACGAGAAAGTTATTGTTGGCTATTAGAGAATCGGCGTGTTGACGAGCGGTTTATAGAGCTTATGTCCGTTCAAAACATAGTACGGATATTGGCTAAAACATAATAAAATCAGGAGTTGACTAACTATGCGAAAGCTTACAGAGCAGGATTTAACAAATATTATCGGGCGGAGCTTCAAGGGGCATACGGTTGAAAAAGCGCGTGTGAAGCGTGGAGATTTACGCGATTCTGACCACTACGGATTTATCCTCGCAAAGACTGCCGACGGTCATTGCGTTACTTGGCAATTTCACCTTGACGAGAACGACAAGCCTACTGTTTATTGGGGTCACTACTTTATGGAGAAGTATGACAAGGCTGTTTGGGACTATGACAACCGTGACGCTGACGGATACGAGTACGGCAAGAATGGAGACGATGAATCGTGAAATATGTATTTACATTTAAGGAAATTAACTACGGAAGCGTTGAAATTGAAGCTGATACCAAACCTAATGACGGTGATGTTACCGCCGAAATTATGAACGGCAAAGCGTATTTTTCCAATACCGATTATGAGGATATTGTGCTTATTGAATCGGGCGCATAAAAAATTTAGTTGATTTTTCGGTAAAGTTGGTGTATAATAACATATACGGAAATATCGAAAGGTGCTGATTGCCGTGTTAGCATTGCGAGGATACTCAAACGGAAAGTACATTATACCGCAAGATAATGTTGTGATACCCGAAAATGCAGAAGTTATTATCACGTTTTTAGATGATGTTATCGAGCGAACCGAACCGGATTTAGCGTGGTTTAAAAAATTCTGCGCTGAACTAAATTCCATTGACGAAGAATTACCGAAAGAGTTTGACGAAATCCTTTCCGAACGCTTTACTATCAGTAGGGAGTTGGATTTATGAGCGAAGTTTATGTTTACATTAGTAACGCATAACATCAAGCATTTCAGCAATATTGAGGGCTTGAAAGTTGTAGATTGGGTTGACGGTGAATGATTATAGATAAAACAACAATTATGAGTAGTGTAAAGCGTTATGCGACAGCAGTTCAAAAGGAACTTCGCCCTGACGCGATATTCCTCTTCGGCTCTTATGCAAAAGGCACGGCAACGGAAGATAGCGACATTGATATTGCGGTTGTTGTTAATGATTTCACAGGAAACCACTTAGAAACCGCGGCAAAATTATACAACTTGACTTGGGATATTGATACGCGGATTGAACCGATTTTGTTGGACGTTGCAAAGGCGCGCAGAAGTTTTGTCAATGAAGTTATGCGTACAGGCGAAATGATTACGGTTTAACAACAAACTAAATACATCACACACACGAACAGTCGTAACCTCAACGGTTACGGCTGTTTTTCTATGCGTAAAATTAGGATGAAAGGAGCACGATATGCAAAATAAAGATAACAGTATTCCCGGAATATCTATCACCGACGTAACTTTTCTCCACGACATAAAGGTTACGCGGGTTGAGGTTAAAACCACAGAAGCCGCCGAGGTATTGGGTAAACCTATCGGCAATTACATAACACTTGAATTTCCCCAAAGCATTGATACGCAAGAAATTTGCGACACGTTGACGTCCGCTCTTACTGACGAACTTCGCGGCGTAATGGGGCTGAAAGATTCCGACAGCGTACTTGTTGTCGGTATTGGCAACCGTGATATTCTCGCTGATTCGTTCGGACCTCGAACGGTTGAACAAGTTGAGGTTACGGCGCATTTGATTGAACACGGATTGTGCGAAACTCGCAAGGTATCAGCTATCTGTCCCGGAGTTATGGGGCAGACCGGAATTGAAACTTTTCGTATAATTCAGTCGGTTGTTAAGGAAGTGAAACCCGATTGCGTAATTGTGGTTGATGCTTTATGTAGCAAGGATTTATTACGATTAGCAACAACAATCCAAATTGCGGACACAGGGATTTCACCCGGCGCAGGTCTTGGAACGGCGCATACAAAGATTGACCGCGAAAGTCTTGGAGTGCCTGTTTACGCGATTGGCGTTCCGATGGTTGTTGAAGTGGCTAACATTATCGCTGATGGCTTCGGCGCGTTGGATGGGATTCCGATTTCCACTATCTTTGGCGAGGCTGAACTTGACGAGATAATCCGCCACAAAATGAAAGATATTCCGAACGGTGACGCCGCGCTTGCGTTAAAAGATTGTGATGATGTGGTTGCTACATTGTCAGCGGTGGTTGCGAATGCGATAAATACGGCGTTATTGGGGGGATTCAAATGAGCATAAACCCTGCGGAATATGGCTTCACAGAGATTTCGCCTGATGATTATTTTCAATTCTTCTGTTCAGGTTGCGGAGATTGTTGCCGGAAAGTGAAAAACTCGGTAATGGTTGAAACGCTTGACCTGTATAACATCGCGAAGTTTCTCAGCATAGAAATGAGCGACGTTATCACACGCTACACCGACACAGTTTTTGTTGCGCCGTCTTTTCCGATTATGATGTTGAAAACCAAGCAACACGGCGATTCGTGCGTGTTCCTCAAAGCGGCGCGGTGCAGCATTCAAGACGGGAAACCTCGGACGTGTCGGCTCTATCCGTTGGGCGTTGGTCCTGACGATGAGCGGCCGGAGAACTGGCAGACATTTATCGTGTCGAAGAAACAACATCATTTCACAGGTCAGCGCCGCCGCGTCAGAGATTGGATTTCTGAAAATCTTACGCAAGCAGACCGCGATTTTATGGTTGCGGATTACAAATATACGGGCGAATTGGCGCGGTTGATTAAGAGTATTGACAACCGCCATAAGGACGAAATTGTGCGGCTCGTTCTGTATTTTAAGTATATCGCTTACGATATGGCGGCGGATTTTATGCCGCAATTCACGCGGAATATGGACGAATTGAAACGGCAGCTTAAACGGCTTGGCGAAAGGAGTTGAGATTATGAATCTTACAGAATTTTATCCAACCCCTCAGCCCTTGATTGACAAGATGTTGTCGGGTATTGATTTTAGGAAAATTGATTCCGTACTCGAGCCAAGCGCGGGAAAGTGTGACCTCTGCGAAGGCGTTGCGTTCAAATTCCGAGCAGCGAATCATCGTTACGGTATAGACGATAATTGCGCCGACATCATTGACACTATCGAAATTGACGAGAACCTACGGCACATTATCAAGGGGAAAGGTTACCGCGTCGTACATAATGATTTCCTAACTTTCCATTCCCGCAAGCGTTACGGTCTTATTGTTATGAATCCGCCGTTTTCCGAGGGCGACAAACATCTCACCAAAGCACTTGACCTGCAACAATACGGCGGTTGGGTAGTGTGCGTCCTTAACGCCGAGACGTTGCGTAATCCATATTCCAACTTACGCAAAACTCTTGTACGGCGACTGAACGAATTGGACGCTGACATTGAATACCTAACGGGAACATTTGAGAGTGCCGAGCGGACTACTAATGTTGAGATTGCGTTGGTTAAGGTTAATATTCCCGACACTCTGCCCGACAGCCTGATACTTGACGGTCTGAAACGGGCGCAGGAAGAACGTGAGGATGTACGCGACCCTGACGCCGTTACGCATAACGATTTTGTTCAAGCTATCGTCCAGCGTTACCGCTTTGAGGTTGATGCCGGAGTTCGGCTTATTCGGGAGTGGCGCGCGCTGCAGCCATATATTCAGAATTCAATTAAGGGCGAGAATAAAATGCCTCTTTTAGAGTTGAAGCTTCGCGGCAGCGATAGCGGCGATTTGGTTAATGGTTACATTCGCCAAGTACGATTAAAGTATTGGAACACCTTGTTTCGAGAGCACGAGTTTATTCGCGGTCTAACTTCAAACCTGCAGGAGCAACTTTATTCCCGGGTTTCAGAGTTTGGAGATTATGAGTTCTCAGAAGTCAATATTTGTACGCTCCAAATGGAGCTAAGTATGGAAACTGTCCGCGCGATTGAGGAAACAATATTGGCGTTGTTTGACAAGTTTTCCGACAAACATTCTTGGTGTGATGAAACCAGTAAGAACATCCACTATTATAATGGATGGAAAACAAATAAAGCTTGGAAAATCAATAAAAAGGTGATTGTTCCGTTCTACGGTAATATTGAATTCAATCGTTGTCAGGTGTTATATCGCCACGGCGTTAGACGGGAAATGGCTGATATTGCCAAAGTATTCGATTATCTTTCCGGCACAGAACCGTTGGCTCCATATGTAGAGCGTTGGTTTGAACAGGCTCAAAGTTCAGGAATCAGCAAAAACGTTCAACTTGGACATTTTTCTGTTACATTCTACAAAAAAGGTACGGCGCACATTACATTCCTTAATCAGCATTTGCTGGATAAATTTAATATCTTCGGAAGTCAGCGTAAGGGTTGGCTCCCGCCGAGCTATGGGAAGAAGCTTTATCTTGATATGTCTGCTGAGGAGCGCGCGGTCATAGACGAGTTCGAGGGAGCGGAATCCTATGCGAAAGTTGTGGCTAACCCGGAAGCGTATATCATAGAAACAAATGATTTGATGTTACTTGGCGCGGGTGATGCGGCGTGATTGGAGGTCAACTTATGAGCAACAATCCCCCGAGCCAATATAGGGGTTGCGTTTTGCTGAAAGAATTAAATTGCTCGAAGCATGCACATCAGCGGTTTTTGGAACACACAACGATTGAGCAGGCAGAGGAAATATTGGAATCAGCACTTGATTTTTACGCGAAGTATGGAAATGAAACTTTGTTCGGCCCGCGCCCTCCGTTTGAGGACGGCGACCCTACAAATGTAATTCACAATAACTCTATAAATTATTTTACCGAGTTATTAAGAGAAAAACTAACAAAATTGAACTGCTATATGTGAACTGAGAGGAGTAGCGTAATGAACGATATATTTGACAACGGCACACCGAAATATTCAACAGCGACGAATATTTATGATGCTTTGTGCGAGTTGGTCCATACCGAAGAAATAAATATCTTATTGGAAATAGGCGTTGAAGATGTAAGTTATGACGGGCAGGATTATTACTACACCGAAAAAGGCTATAAGTTAAAAGAAAAATTTGAAAAATTGAGCGACTACGGCGAAAAAATGTGGTTGTTTGATTTAGCAATATTTCAAATTGATAATCTTGAAGTCCACGACATTGTTTACGCTGCCTTACGAAATACGGATTTAGCAAAACGTATCGGATTCAAAAACATATTCGTTGATAAAATGTTACGGGGCGACGCTTCGGAATATCAAGAAATCGCGGAAGCGTATGCGGACGAACTTTCGGAATCTGATTATTTTAATTATTGGGAAATGGTTAGAGCGTATGACCGAATGTTGGACGCGCGCGGAATGGGTAAACCGATTGCGACACCATATTCAGACTTTTGCATCGCAATTTACAAAAAAGCAAAAGGGCTAAAACTTCAAGAACACACTCAACTTATAGTTGAATGCCGCGCCTTACTCACAAGCTACGACGATTTCATTCGCGGATTGCGAGTGAATCAAGCCTTGCACGAAAGCCAAGAGCAGATGTACAAACGAAAGGTTGAGGAACTAAATGCAGCTTATGATGAAAAGGTAAGGCAACTTTTATTGGTCGCAGAAGCGCAAGGGATTGTTTTGGAGTTGCCGGAGCAATTGGCTATTGCCGCGGTCAGCGAATTGCAGGGTGGTGAACAAGAATGAAATTCAGAGTTACGGGCAAGACCACAGTTGAAGTCACTATCGAAGTTGAAGCTGATTCCATAGAACACGCGAAAGAAGTTGCGTATGACGAGTTATGCGGATTGCAGTGTTACGTCGGCAATGGCGGTATGGATAAACTTATCGGCGTTGATGGCGAGACTGAAACTGTTTCCGCAGACGGCGAAATCGAATGGACGGACGCGGAAGAATTGGACGAGGACGATTAAGCGGGAAAGCAGACGAGTAGCATATCCCTACTCCGCCCTGTAAGGCGGAGTGGGGAATATTATTTGAAAAATTATTTATCGATACACGACTTCACATATATTTCCAAAATGTTTTCCGCGTATAATGTTTGCTGTGGGTTAAGTTGTTCTAACAATTTATTGAAGGGATTGTTGCCCTCGTTTATTTTTCCGAAAAGAATATAATCAGAATCTACATTAAATATTTTACAAATATCCATCAATGAGGAAATAGACAAGCCACTTAATCCGCGTTCAATCTCGCTTATATGTTGACTTCCCTTATTGATTTTTTCGGCAAGTTGCTCTTGCGTATATTTATTCTGTTCTCGCAATTTCTTAATGCGTTTGCCGATGGGTTCGTAATTATATTCTTTAATTTTCATTATGTAACACCACCTGCAATCTATTTTAACAGTTTTCTTGTTAAAATAAATAATGCTAAACACTTAAACTAAAACTTGTGCTTGACACACTTTGGAAAAGATGTTATAATAGTTGATAATTAAAGGAAAGAAATTGTTGACTTGAATCGGAAAATGTTGTATAATAAAAATAATTAAAAGAAAATATAAAGTAATTTAAAACAGCCGCAGGGAATGGAATGTCTTGCGAACATTACCGCTCCCCAAGCAAAAACGCACGTAAGATACGTTAATGCCTGTTTTATACGACTGCTTTTTTATCTTGTCCTTTTAGGAGCAAGTCTATTCGTGGTTGTAAAAACGTGTCGAGCGTAATTTGCTTGGCACGTTTTTATTTTGCTTAAAACTTACTTGGAGGAATATGCTAATGAAGAAAATCAAAAAACTAATTGCTCTAATTATGGTGTTCGCAATGGTATTCACCGTTTTGGGAGCGGCACAACCATTTAATGAAGCAGAGGAAACGCCATCTCTTGGAGTTTCTATTGTAGAAAATGTGTCAATTCATTTGAATTTATTATACGATAATGTTTATCACGAGGCAGTTTTAATCCCTAACGAAGATTTGACAATTGAAATTGACATACATAACAGAACAATAGGTACAATAAATCCGGCATTGATAATAGCAGAGTTTAGTGCCGGGCGGTTTGCAGGGGGCATAACATTGCCGTTAAATCCGATAAATTCTGGTGGAACTTTGAGTTTTGATGATGATTTTACTATGCCGTCTAATGATGTTGACGAAGTTCGTATAATGCTATGGAATGGTATGAGCTTTATGACCCCTCTTATCAATACCATTATATTAACGCCTGAACCGGGAAACAACTTCTTCGGAAATAATTTCAATTCCGCAACATTGGTAACAATTGACCGACCTATTGACGGGCGAATAAATCCTGCCGGAGATGTAGATTATCTTAAATTTACAGTTCCAACTGATGGAGTTTATAGAATAAGTACAACAGGAATGAATTTAGCGTTACAACTATTTTTTGAGAATGAGGAAATACCTGCCGCTCCTGATTCTAACGGCAATATGTTGTTCTATTTAGAAACAGGCGAAACATACTTTTTAAGACTTGCCGCCGAAACAAGTGGAGCCGCAGGCAGATATACTGTTAATATTGAAAGTGCGCCAAACACAGTAGTCCAACAATTCAACGTCCGAGCGGGGGATTATGTATCTATTCCTGTTAGCGCAAGGAATATTTCGAGTACGGTTGAATATTTTGTTATATATAATGCTGAAAACTTTGAGCTTGTGAACGCTCGTGAAGAAGTTACTACTGCTCCGATATTAAATACAGGAGTTGTAACAGGAACGAACTTAAATATCACAGGAATAACACCGAACAGCATATCATTTAGAAATACAATAAACGCAGGAGCAGATGTTGTTAATACTGTAAGATTAAGGGCAAGAAGAGCAGGGCGGTTTGCGGTTGCTACATATACACACGGCGCAATGCCGACAAGCATAATGCTTGAAGATTTGTATATAAATGATATTTCTCAATACAATATACTAACTTATACTTTGAGCGAGCCTTTGGGTATGCAGGGATTTTTTGGTGAATACGCAATTACTTCCGATTATGAAATGATTGAAATTTATGTACAATTCATAACTCCGTCCGCTGTAGCTTTGCGCTTAATACACCAAAGAGGAAACAATGACGAAGATTTAGTGTCGGAAAATGTATTTATTGCACAAGCGATGACCGGGCATAATAGATTTCAACAACAATTAGCGGGATTGCCTGCACCATTTTCAGCGTCAAATGAGATGGAAATAATTGACGAAATGTATTGGCTATTTAATGGTTGGCTTATGAATGTTCCTGGTGGTATGGTTGAATTGATTGCGGGATTGCCGGAAGTGTATAGCGTGTTCCCAAATATAACTTTCTACGATACCGACACACGATATGCTTTAACGGAAAATCAATATTATGCAACTTCATACTCAACGACATACGTTCCAATACAAACAATGCCTTCAAGTGCACAAAGTCGTGAAATAATGACCGTTCAAGCAACATACCCATTTTTTGTACGCCCCGATATTTTTATGCGAACAGTTCGGGACTTTTTCGATATGACTTATATAAATAGAGATATGGAAATCAACGGAATTACAGGAGTGACAGGGCGGGGAGTACAAGTTGCCGTGTTAGACGCGGGCATTTACCACAACCATCAAGAATTTGAAAGATTTCGGGTAAATGGACGAGTGCGTGGCGGACATACAACAGTAGCCGGAGGAATAATAACCAATGATGCCCGCCGCGACCACGGAACAACTGTAACAGGAGCAGTTATTGGAATAGCACCGAATGTAGAACTTTGGCATTATTTTAGAGATTACAATCTTATTGGCGCACTTGATACAGCACATAGAGATGGTGCTCAAATAATAAATATGAGTTTTGGTGCTACTGCAACAACTCACCCATTTTCAAGTCATATTCTTCGAGTAACAAGTTTGGCGGCTGAAGATGGAGTGGTTATGATAGCTGCTGCGGGAAATAGCGGACAAGGCGAAATTTTAGGCAATGTTGCCTCTCCGGGCAATGTTCCTATTGGCATAGGCGTAGGAGCAGGGCAAGCGGGAGGAACAGCCGCTCCCACAATCAACGCAAACGGCACCAACGATATTATGAGGAGTTATTCCTCGCGCGGCCCTGTTCGAGAAACATATCATATCAAGCCCGATATAGTTGCTCCGGCAGGTGTGAGAACGACTAATTGGCTTGGAGATTATAGTGCTTCCTCCGGCGGAACATCATTTGCCGCCCCGATAATGGCAGGGATTGCTGCACTAATATTGGAAGCATATCCTGATGCTGAACCTTGGGAAGTTAGAGCGCGAATAATGAACTCTGCAAGACCAATGTTGGGTTCGGGAGCTAATAATGTTTACATATCGGGGGCGGGATTTGTTCAACCTTATTACGCATTAAGAGCAGACACCATTGTTACGGTAGAGCATTATGTTCCTGTTAGCAATAATAGAGCGATTCCTTTTGAGCGGCACACTATGGCTTCGTTGAGTTTCGGAAGTGTTAGCCCACGCGATAATGTTATGCCTATGCGAATTGAAAATAGAAGTAATGCGGAACGCACATACACAATCACGCATACTTTTACAAATTTCCCCACCAATACTAATAACGCACAACTTACATTTAGCAATCAAAGCGTAACTATTCCAGCGGGGAGCGAGAGACAGATTGATGTCACTTTGGGATTTGGCAATAATCCGCCACTTGGATTTTACGAGGGTCATATTTTCGTCAGCACAGGCGGAACACAAGTCGCAAGACTTCCATTTGCCGCTAATCTTACGGAAAATAATAGCTTGGCAGTTACGACAACCTCGCCCTATGTTGCTTTTAACGGAACAAGATTTGCGCTTAACGAAATTTATCTATCTTCAATAAGTGCGTTTCAAGGAAGTAATGTGCGTGTTGTGATAAATTTACGCGCAAACGATTCCGATAATATAATGGCAACATATACAAGACTTGTGCCGATAAATGCAGTTGGAAATATTAGCATAAGAGCCGTACATCCATTTATGCACGATTTTCTCGCAAATCAACATATAGAAATTTTGGTATACAAAGGAAACTTGCGGCAACATATACTTTCACGGCATATCGTTCGCCCTGTTGTGTTTTAGAATAGATAAAAAGTTTTTACTTTTTGTAGCATATAATGTATAATATCAATAAAGAAAATCGGAGGTGCTTTCTGTGAAAAAGATACTTGCTATATCCATTGTTTTTACAATTTTATTCTCAAATTTTGTATTTGCTGAATCAGTATTTGAGGAAGTTGTTGGCATTGACGGAAATGACATAATCCAATTTGTGAACATCTTGGATTATCGTTACAGCGCAGATGTTGTTATCGGCGGAGCGGAGCGGTATGTTAGAATTAGTTCTGTTTCTGAATTAGTAAATCGTTTTCCAAATTGGCAAATAGGAATTGAGATATATGACGAAACATTTTTTGAGGATAATTTTCTCATTTTTTTCAGATACCTTACTCCTTATACTACTGCGTTTGAGTTTGATGTTTCCGATGTTTTCGATTCGGGGGAATTTATAAACATTGAAGTTTCAAGAGAAAGATTAGATTTTGGTTTTCCGCCGTTGCCTATTCCGGCAACTTGGACGCTTGTTCTTGAAATCGACAACGAACTTTCGCGCAGAGGTTTTTCAATTGATATGGAATGGCAAAGCTCTGTAAATGTTTCGCCACTTGATATTAGCGGTCTTATAAGTGATGTTTTGAAGATATTGCCTGTTGTTACGGAACCGCGCACAGTTATGTCAGTCGAAGAATTGGAGGATATTGTTTCGGATTGGTCGGGAACTCTTTGGGATTGGGAACTTCCGAATTTCTCAAACTTCATTTCAACTTATAACGAAACTTTTTTTGAAAATAGTTTTTTGTTGTTTGTTGATTGGATTTTCCCTGTTGGCGGTGGCGGTGGCGAATTTACTTTTGATGTTTTGCCTGCATTTGATGTTGGTGGTCAAATAAATTTGGGAGTAATTGAAGTGCCGCCAACAGGTGGTAGTGATACTGCGCCGGTCAATGCAACACTTGTTTTTGTAATTGATTTATATGTTTTAGAAAGGGGTGGAACGCTAACAATATTAAGGGACGGAAATGTTGAGCGTGTAATAGCTCTCCCCTTGTCTTTGACTACTTGTAACTGTGAGAAACACGACTGTTGTGAAGAATGTTGTGAGTGTGGTGATGATTGCGATTGCAACCAAGTAGCAACGCCCACGGCAACGCCGACCAACCGCACGTTCACAAACAGCGTAAATGTTACATTATCTACCGAAACGGACGGCGCGACTATTCACTTCACCACGGACGGAACAACGCCGACAACCGCGAGCACACCATTCACCGAGCCGATTAGATTGACTGCAACAACGACCATACGAGCAATTGCGGTCGCTGACGGAATGGCAAACAGCGAAGAATTGTATGTAAGGTTTACAAGACAAACAAGCGGAATAGGCAACGGTAGTAGCGGCGTGACAACTCACAACATAACATTCAATACCAACGGCGGGAATACGATTGTAAATCAAAATGTAGCCCACAATGGCAGAGCAACAAGACCCGCTGACCCGACAAGAGCCGGATTTACGTTTGAGGGTTGGTATTCAAATGCCGCACTAACAACAGCATTTGACTTTAACACTCAAATCACAAGTAATGTAACTCTTTTTGCAAGGTGGACGGAAAATCAAGCGTGGGAAGAAAATCCGTTTACAGATGTTCGCGCGAATGATTGGTTTTACAATTACGTTGAATATGTGTTTACAAATGATTTAATGCAAGGCATATCACCAACTGAATTTGCTCCGAATGCGCCGACAACTCGCGCAATGGCGGTAACAATTTTATGGCGTTTAGCGGGTGAGCCAACAGCGAACACACAAAACGGATTTTATGATGTTGCGGCGGGAACTTGGTACGCGAACGCCGTTCAATGGGCGGCTGAAAATGGTGTTGTTCTTGGGATTGGCGAAAATTTATTTGCTCCGCACGTTGAGATTACACGCGAACAAATGGCGGCGATTTTATGGCGATATTCAAATTCGCCAAACGCTGACGGCGTTCTGTCGTTGGCTGATACTGAAACCATTTCATATTGGGCGGTAAACGCCGTAACTTGGGCGGTTGATAATGATGTTCTTCGCTTACGAGCGAACGAAACTATCGCTCCGCAAGCATTGGCAACACGCGCTGAAATTGCGTTTGCTATGACACGGATTGCAGATTAGTAAAATAATTAAATTCAAATACAGCTTTCTTTCTATAGCTTCCGTCATTGGCGGGAGCTTATTTTTTGCCCTCATATTCTTTTTCTTTTCGATTTTTTTCAAACTCCTGTTGCTCCTCATCGTCAGCCTCACGAATAACCTCTTTCGCGCAGTCCGGACAAACGGACGGTTGCTCCATTCGACTAAACAGGAATCCGCATTTTTCATTTTCACATTTATATATCATCAAAATCACCTTTTAATGCTTTACGCTCCAACATCTCAAATTGGTCGAAATCACTTTGGAACAATCTGTCCTGCACGATTCGATATTTCTCAAACTCGCTTAATGCGTGTTGTTCCGCAATTTGCGCCGAAATACTTCCGGCGTTTGTGAGAAGTTCGTTCCCGTCAGCCTGTAAAATCAAATCCAAATGCTTCGCCCAATCTTCCATAGTCATCGGAACTCGTTGCATTGCGCGGCGTTCCGCTAAATCAAGATACGCCGAAACAATCAATTCAAGCGACTTCATTTCTTCGGCATTTAAGTAGTTTTTAGCAACAGTAACATCGTGTTTGTAGATTTTACCGTGCGGAGCTTCTTCCCAAGTTGTCAAACCCATATGCTCTTTTTCGCTGTCCGCGCGGTGATAAATCACTTCCGCCGCTGTGTTTCCGTGAACGGCGTAGTGCATTTTATTTTGAACTTTTTTGAAGAAGCCTTGCGTTGTTTTCGCAGTCTTATCATAGTCAAGAGCGGTTGAATATATGTCGGTAATTTTTTGATAAAATCGACGTTCCGACAAACGAATTTCTCTAATTTTTTCAATTTGTTTCTCAAAATAATCTTCTGTTAAAATCGTTCCGCCTTGTTTCAAGCGTTCTTCGTCCATAACCCAGCCTTGAATGGTATAATCTTTCACGATTTGTCCCGCCCATTTGCGGAAACGCACCGCGCGCTCGTTGTTTACTTTGAAGCCAACGGCGATAATCATTTGAAGATTGTAATGCGAAGTTTCATAATTTTTACCGTCTGCGGCAGTTATAAAGTATTTCTTTATAACTGAATTTTCGTCAAGTTCTCCGTCGTCAAAGATTTTTTTAATATGCTGACCTATATTTTGAACACTAACATCATACAACGCTGACATCATCTTTTGCGTAAGCCAAATATTTTCATTTTCGTAACGCATTTCAAAAGAACGCTCGTCGTTACCAACTGCTGCAATGTAAGTCAAATACTCCGCCGCAGACGAGCGGATTGTGATTTCATTTTTCTTTTTCACTCGAAAAACACCTCAATTCCTAACCGTTCAAGTTTATATTAAAATTCGCGAAATGTCAAGTTCAATTATTTTTATTCCTCGCACCTACCAACTCTTATGTAAAAGGAGTTGACGAAAGTATGGATAAAAATATTAAAATCTGTATATATCCAAAAGAATTTAACCGAAAACCGACAGGCGCGGAAACCGGAGTGTTAAGTCAAATAATCGGCGAGAATCACGCGCCGATTAAATACGCCGAACTTAAATTCCTCGTAAAAGCTATCGGTTCACGAGGTTGCACATTCACAACCGCAACATTCAAAAACCGCAAACGTAACAAAGAAAATTTTGAGCAGCAGCAACTTTTCGCTCTTGATTTCGACGGCGGAATCTCATTCGAAGAAATCCAAAACCGCGCCAAAGATTACAATCTACCTATTCTATTTGCTTACGATACATTCCGTAGCAAGAATCACAATAGGTTCAGAATTGTATTCTTAAACGATGTTTCCGTTCACGACCCCAAAGTCGCAGAAACAATGCTGAAAGGACTTCATACCATATTCCCCGAAGCAGACCCGGCGTGCAAAGATATTTCAAGAATGTATTTCGGCGGCAAAGAGTTACTCTATTTTGATGCTTCACTTCCTGAAATTAACATTGCAGATTTATTTATGAATCTCTCGCTTCACTTAAAGGACAAATATGGACCAACCCACTACAAGAGAGAGCTTGCCAAGTTCTCCAACGATACAGGGATTGCATTGACTGGAAAAGGATTTCTTGATGTTTCTGTCACAGATGAAGATGCCAAAGATATTGGTATGATTGATGTTGGTAAAAACTCACCAAAGACTATTATGTTAATAAACACCGATGGTGAGAAATTACCAAGATCCTATTCCATCCAAATGGGACAACATACCAGTACCTATGGCGAAAAGAAATCTCCAAAAATCCATAAACCTCATAGGTCCAAAGTGCTTGAACACATCAGAACTAAATGTAAGCTGTATCAAGAGTTTGAGAGTGGAAGCAGAAGATTACCTCATATGGAGAGAGCGGGATTAGCTACCAATATAATCCATATAGAATCAGGAGCCTCTGCCTTTGCAAAAACACTTAGATTGAATAATTACTATCCATCAGAGCCGAAGAAATACGGGAATTGGGACTACTATTTGAAGTATTTTCAACAGATGTATGATTCCTCGGGCTGCTCCCCGCAAAGGTGTGAAAAGTTCTGCCCTCATAAAGATAAATGCGACCACGGGAAGAATATTCTATCGTCTGTTTCGGTGGGGTATCATCAAATGGAACGGCTGGCAAACTATGTTGAAACCTTTGTCCCGCTATCCGAAGCAGAGGCGAATTTCGAGAAAAAGTTTATCTCTGCAATGCAGGCGCAAGATACGCAGTTCCATATTCTAAAAGCACAAACCGCGCTCGGCAAGACCGAAACAATTTTGCGTGTGATTAAAAATTCGGGCGCGAAAATCCTAATCGCCGTGCCAACTAACATATTGAAACACGAAGTTTTTGAGCGCGCCGCAGCTATGGATATTGAAATGGTAGAATCGCCGTCAATACGAGAGTTCAAAGATGAATTACCCGACCACATTTGGCAAGATGTTGAACAGTTATACGCTTCGGGGAAGTCGGTAATGCCGTACATAAATAAAATAATCGACGAAGACGGCGAGGGCGCGAAACTGTTTAAGCGTTACAAACGCGAACTTGAAGAATTTAACGACGCTGACGGTTGTGTAATCACCACGCATAAGCGGTTACTTAATATGGATACGAGCAAATACGATGTTGTAATTGTTGACGAGGACATAATTTTCAACAGTATAATCCCCAACAATACCGACATTTCCCGGCACGATTTGAAGCAATTATTAAAGAAGCTTACCGCCAACGACCCGCTGGCGGTGAAGATAAAGAAAATGTTTAAAAGCCTTAAAACAAAAGAATTTTTCAAGTTGCCGAGAGTTACTTGCAACAGAAAATCCTATGACGGAATAAATATTGGCGTAGATATTCCGTCACTTTGCGCCGCGACACATTTTTGTTATCGCGAAGATGATGATTGCGTTAGTTTCTACAATAAGGTAAAATTTGATGAAGATACTAAATTTATTATGGTTTCCGCAACTGTTGACGAAACGATTTGCGGATATTATTTTGGCGATAGAGTAAACTTTCACGAGTGCGCCAAAGCTAAATACGAGGGAACGCTGAATCAGTATTACGACCGTTCTATGAGCCGCTCCGCTATTACCAAAGACCCTGCTATCATTGACAGAATAAAGAAGTGGTCCGGGTTCAAACATACAATTTCGTACAAAACACTCCACCTTAATAATTTATATTTCGGGAACTTGGCGGGTTGTGATTATCTTAAAGGAGAGAATATTGACGTTATCGGAACACATCACCAGCCGGAATGGAAGTATAAATTATTCGCTCACGCGCTTAATCTCGACGCTGATTTAGACGAAAAATTGAAACCGCATAAGACCGTTACGCACAACGGTTACAGATTCAAATTCACCACTTACGACGATGAAATTTTACGCTCGATTCAGTTTTATATGCTTGAATCGGAATCAGAGCAAGCTGTCGGACGCGCGCGGCTTCTAAGGTGTCCCGAAGGTACTGTCTATTTGTACTCAAACTTCCCGCTATGTCAAGCGAATATGAAAGAATCGGAGTATGAACAGGCGTAGAGTTTAGATTAAATATTTGTTGCAGAGCGGATATGTTTTAATTTCTGCAAAAAATATTTGACTACATCAAAGACATTATGTTATACTAACATCAAAATCAAAACATTGAAAGTTAGGTGCAACATAATGGTGAAAACAAAAGATAACTTACAGGAACAAATTGCAATCTATTCCCGCAAATCCAAGTTTACAGGCAAGGGTGAAAGTATTGACAACCAAATTGAACTTTGCAAGCAATATATCCGCACTCACTATCCGAATTGTAGCGACGACGGAATCCTAATCTACGAAGATGAGGGGTTTTCCGGCGGAAATATTGAACGCCCGAATTTCAAAAAGATGATGGCGGATGCGAAACTTAAAAAGTTTTCCGCCGTTGTTTGTTATCGCCTTGACCGAATAAGCCGCAATATCGGCGACTTTGCCAAACTTATTGAAGAGTTGGAAAACTTGAACGTTTCTTTTGTTTCAATAAAGGAACAGTTTGATACATCTTCACCTATGGGACGCGCAATGATGTATATTTCTTCGGTGTTTTCACAGTTGGAGCGCGAAACAATTGCCGAACGAATCCGCGATAATATGCACGAACTTTCTAAGACCGGACGCTGGCTCGGCGGAATGTCGCCAACAGGCTACATTTCAGAAAGCGTTACGAATGTTACGATAGATGGCAAAACTAAAAAAGCCTGCAAGTTGAAAATAATTCCCGAAGAAGCGGAAATGGTAAAACTCATTTTCAAGATATTTTTAGAAACAAACGCATTGACTAAAGCCGAAACGTACTTTATTCAGAACGGATATAAAACCAAAAACGGGAAACCTTTTACAAGATTTGCGTTGCGGAACATACTTACCAATCCTGTATATATGATTGCTGATAGTGATGCTTATCGTTATTTGGCTGAAAAGGATGTTGACCTGTTCGCGAATGAAACCGACTTTGACAGCAAGCACGGCGTTATGGCGTACAATCGCACCATCCAAAAAGCAGGCAAAACGAACCAAATCCGCCCGATAAGCGAATGGATTGTGTCTGTCGGAAAGCATATAGGTTTAATCAATGGCGCGGACTGGGTTAAGGCACAGGAATATTTGGAACAAAATCGTTCCAAATCTTTTCGCAAACCGCGGAGTAATACCGCGCTTTTGTCGGGATTACTCTATTGCGCCTGCGGTGATTATATGCGCCCGAAAATGAGTAAACGACTGGATTCCAACGGCGAGTTAATCTTTTCATATCTATGTTCTATGAAAGAAAAAAGCCGTTCCCATCTTTGCAAAATGAAGAACATTAACGGCAACACGCTTGACAAAGCTATCTGCGAGGAAGTAAAAAAACTTGGCGAAGATAGTTCCGAATTTATCCGTCAGCTTGAAATTGGGAAAAAACAACTTGAAGGCAATCGTGAAGAATACGATAATAATTTGGAACGTTTGCGCAACACACTTGCAGAGAATGAAAAAGAAATTGCTGCACTTGTGGCTTCGCTTGCAAAAGCGTCCGGCACATCGGTTGAGGGTTATGTTATAAAACAAATCGACGAACTGCACGACAAAAGCGAAATGCTCAAACGCCGTATTACGGAATTGGAAAGTTTGACCGCAAGCCACGCATTGTCGGATATTGAGTTTGATATTATTCGGCAAATGCTGGCAACGTTCAAAGATACGCTTGACGATATGAGCATTGAGCAAAAGCGTTCTGCGTTGCGTTCATTTGTGAAGAAAATCGTTTGGGACGGCAAAAATATTCACTTGTATTTATTCGGTTCGGACGATAGCGGCGGAATTGATTTGCCTCCGGATGATTTTACACCTGATGGCGGTGGTAATAAAGATGTTGACAATGACGATTTTGACGATGATAATGAGCATATCGACAGCGAGGAATTCACAGGGACACTCGGCGAGAATAGCAAACGAAATCCTAATGGTAATTCGCACGAGCAAGAAAGAACGCGGTGACGTTTCGCTTCACAGCGCAATCGGAACCGATAAAGAAGGCGGCGAAATCTCGCTTATCGACATTCTCGACACCAAAGATGACGAAATCATCGATGAAATCCACCACAAAATGCAGGTTGCAACGCTGTACAAAGTTATCGAAAAAGACCTCGACGAGTGGGAATATGACGTAATTTGCAGCCGTTACGGGCTGTTCGACCAAGACTCGAAAACGCAACGCGAGATTGCGAAAAAGCTTGGAATAAGCCGCTCGTACGTTTCTCGAATCGAAAAACGCGCGCTCGAGAAGTTGAAGAAACATTTTTAACTTACAGAATTCTCTGCAAGTTTAAAATTCCCGCTCGTAAAACGAACGGGAGTTTTTGTGCTGACATCAGAATTTATCCCTCAACCAACCCGCGCAACGCGTTTGCGAACGCAACGTTCTGCTCCTCCGTTCGCTTCGGCGGTCCGCTGAGCCGTCCGCCGCCGCGGCGAACCCGCTGCGCGAACGCGCGTTGCTCAAGCAATCCCCCGATGTTCGTGTCGGTGTAAACCATTCCGTCTTGACTTATTGGAATCGCCGCTTTTGCTAAGCACATCGCAGCCAATCCGTAATCCTGCGTAACCACAATATCACCCGATTTAACCATGTTAACCAGCACGAAATCCACGCTGTCCGCGCCTTTCGACACGGTAATCGTCGTCGCGCCGGCGCGTTCGAAATGGTGTGACGTGTCGCACAAAATGATACATTCGAGGTTATTTGCCTTGGCAATTTTTATGGTAATATCAACCACCGGGCAACCGTCCGCGTCAATTAGAATTCTCATACGTTCGGCAACTCGGTCATTCGCAGCATCGTGCAACCGTACGGAACGAATTTCACCAACTCGGTCTCGCTTGCCGCTGTTGCAAGGTTCGGCGAGATTTCGGGAAGCATGTCATTCACGTTCCAATCGACTTTGCAGCAAGGAACTTGCACGCTGATTCCTGCCGTTTCAGGCGTGAAGCCAACTTCAGCAATGTTCGATTTCTCGAACTTGAGCGCGAAAACATCGTCAATTGACATAACGTATTGCCATCGGCTTGTCGGGTGAACTTCATTATTTTCCATCCACCACGGCTCACCGGGTTTCGGATATTTCTTCATCTCATAGCCGACTTCAAGCGAGTAAACCAACGGTCCGCGTGTTAGCGCAACCGTGTTATTCGGTCGGTTTTCCAACTTCGCTTCCATCGGTAATTTAAGGGTAAACGACATCTCGCCGCTCCACTCGCGCGAGATTTTGTAATATCCGCCGACCTGCTCGCCGTCCAGCGAGCAAGCGAAATCCTTCGCCCAACTTGGAATTCGCAAAAGTATGGCGAATGTTGTCGGCGATTCACATTTCACTGTAAATTTAATCGTATCCTCGAACGGATAATCCGTTTCTTGCCGCAAGTTTAACAACTCGCCGAAACGTTGAGTTTCCAACCTTGACGGCGCGTAGCCGTTGACTACAATCGTGCTTTCTTCATATAAATATAACGCCGCCGCGAACTTCGGAAATCCTTGGTGCATATTCGCCGCGCAACAGCCGAAATGCGGCTCAACGCCGAACATATTCGCCTCGGAATTGTTGGTGTTAAAGTGCGGAGTCGGCTCGAATACGCAAAACGGTTGGTTCACCTGCTGAACGTATTGGTGCGACGTCATATCGGGCGAAAACGTTGCGGGAAAGGCGTTGAACGTCACTCGCTCCCAAATATCCGCCCAACTTCCGTCGCCCGTAATCGCCGCGAGATGCTCGAGCGAATACATCAGCTCGGCAACGGCGCAAAGCTCGGTTCCTTGGAACGGATTCAAGCCGCTGAGACATTCGTCACCGGTGAAAACTCCGGTAACCATTCCGTGATGTTCCATCAATTTATCGTACGCCGTCCGCGCGAACTCCAAATCGCTCGGATTGTTTGAGAACAGGTAATACAGCGCGTAACCCTTGAGCATCATCGCGTTGTTGACAACGTGGTTCATATGGCTCCAGTTGTGAAATCCTTGCGGCTGCTCGTACGAATATCCGTCCTCAAACAACGCTTTCCAGTCGAATCCTTGCGCCTTGAGTTTTACCGCCAACTTTCGCAGCCAATCCTCGCCGATTCGCTCGTACACCAAATAAATGGGAATCAACGCCTCAAACCACCGCATTTGCCCCCACTCGGACAGCGTTCCACCGCCATTTATATGCCCGTTGATGTGCTTGTCGAGATATTTCAACGCGCGCTCAATCACGGCAACAACGCTCTCGTCGCCGCTAACATCGTGATACACCGAAAGCGTTTTGAGGATTAAAATATAACCCCACATATCGTAGCTTGTCCGCTCAACATCAGGGCAAATCCAGCCGTCATCGGCCTGGTTCGCGATAATCGCGTCGATATATTTCCTCGCCGTCGCTTTGAGTTCCTCGTCGTCCAACTGCCACGCGAGAACGATGAATCCGTCAAGCCAGTACGGAACGCGCTCCCAACTATCAGCAGTTCCGCCAATCCACGCGCTGTCGGATATGTCGGGCCAGAAGTTCGGCAACGTGCCGCTCAAGCCGTCGGCTTGAATTCGCAACTGCCGCTTCAGCCAGCCTTCGGGCTTGATTTCATTTATACCGAAGAAGCTATAGTGTGGTTTTTTCATTCGCATTCTCTCCTCAAAATTAGAGACGGCACGCAGGCCGCCTCGTTATTTCTTCCAAATTATCCGCTCGGTTGGCATTGAATCATCGCTATCGCCCCCGCTCAAATAAACCTTAACCACAGTCGTACTAAGGCTTAACATCGCGCCGCTCGGCAACACATCGGGTTTCAGCTTCGCTTTTTTAAGCGCGGCTTGCAGAACTCCGCTCGGGCGATTCGGCTTTTCAAAAAGCGTGTAACGCTTTAAATTCGGCACTTTCGCGTGAACTTCGATAATTCCTTCCGCTGAATCGTAAAGCTTCGCAAGCTCAAGCGAAAGCGCTTCGCGGAAGATTTCGGCTTTATCGGCTGAAACGAGTTCGCCGAGGTTTTCGCGCCAAAATTCAACAGCCGCTTGAATTGCCGGATGAATAAATTTGCCTGCAATTTCCATTTTTACACACTAATTCCCGCGATTCCGTCAACCGGAACCGACAAAATCACCGCTTGCGCCGGCGTTTCTGCGCCGAACGATTCGTTAATCGCGTCCATAATCGTCTGCCTTTTCTCCGCGCTTGTAACGATTACAACAACTTCTTTGTCGGATTGCATACCGATTCCAAGGAGTTTCACAACGTCATTCGACGATGTTTGCGTCGCTTTAATAATGGTTCCTCCGCGCGCGCCCGCAACCTTGGCAACGCTTACAACCTCAGCGCTTACGCCCGGACTGACAACGGTCAGCAGCATATTGTAATTTGTATGTATCATTTTTTCAACTCCCTCATTTTCGTTGCCAAGCGGAACGGTAAACGCGATTCCGTACCCGGCTTTTTCCAAATTTAAATTCTCGCCGATATCGGTGAGCGCAGTGTCAACCAAAATTCCCGGCGCAATTGCGAAAACTATGGTTTTCTCTATGGTTCCAACGCCTAAAAGCGCAAGAAAATCCGACCCCTGCGTTCCCTCCGCGTCGCAACTGAACTGCAAAAAGAAATTGTGTTTATTGAGCATTGCTTCGGTTTTCCCGCCGTCGGCGCGATTCACAACGGTTATAAGCATTTTTGCGTTATTTGAATTCATAATTTCTCCCCTTTTTGATGTAACAATCTAAGTTTACCACTATTTTCTAATTTTGTCAACACCTCTTGTGTAAAGTTTTCATATAATTATTAAGGAGGGAATTTTTATGAATAAAAACGAAATCATAACGGCTTTCGAGCTGTCCGCGGCGGCGTACAGGGACGTTCAGCCTTACTACCCATGCGATTACACGACAATGCTCAACAATCCGAAGTTGCACGTCGAATGCTTCCTGCGGCGGCAAGTCGAAACTTTGCGAATCACGTTTCGCGGCACCGATTCGCACGAGAATTGGAAAAACGACTTCAAGTTTTGGGAAAAAAGCATACCATACTGCGATTGCGGCAACAAAATGAAGGTTCATCGCGGATTTTTGAATTCCTACAAATCGGTGGGAATTCGGGATAAAATCCTCGAGGCGATTGACGATGACGTGAAATACATAAAAATTTGCGGACATTCGCTCGGCGCCGCGCTAAGTTTGCTTTGCGCGTTCGACATGCAGTATAATTTCCCCGACCGCGACATCGAAGCAATCGTTTTCGGCTGTCCGCGCGTTGGAAATCGGGCATTCGCGAAAAAATATAATAGAATTGTTACCAAAACAATCCGAATTGAGAACGGCAACGACGTTGTGACGAAAGTTCCGTTTCCGCTTCTGAATCCGTTTTTGAACTTCCGTTACGTTGGAAGCAAGATGCAAATCGGCAAGCCGCGAATTCCGCTGATTTATTCGCCAAACGACCATTATCCGCACGAATATTACACTTCGCTGTTGGATAGATTGCTGTAACAAAAAAACTCCCGCCGAAAATTAGAGCAGGTTTGTCAAGGGTATTTTAAAGATTTTTTCAAAAGTTGAAAACGAGTTGTATTCCAAATGGAATATGGCTCGTTTTTGTTTGATTTAATGTAGCATAAAAACGCAATGTTATCAAACTATCGGCTTGACTATCTCGCCAAAATATG